>Ga0256842_1001971_pt1 | contig 15480 bp, 15 predicted proteins | sample 4559240metaG_FD_185973 | JGI IMG/M metagenome (GOLD analysis project Ga0256842, IMG submission 185973) | Hydrothermal vent microbial communities from Guaymas Basin, Mexico - 4559-240 | ecosystem: Environmental > Aquatic > Marine > Hydrothermal vents | place: Mexico: Guaymas Basin | collected...
AACAAGCCTTCAATTCCACGTGAAATAAGTTTTGCACTCGTAAGAAAAAGAATAACTATTAAAATATTTCTCACAAAACCTGCTTTTATTTTAACTAATATAAAAGCACCAAGAAGTCCTCCTATTACTTGTCCAAGCATCCATGGAACTACCAAAACAGCAATCAATGAACCATAAGTAATATATGGCCATATAGCAGCAGCATTACCCATAGCAAGAAGAACTCCACTGCATGCAGCTGATACTTTAAGAGGCACAGCCATTACTAAATTTAAAACAGGAACTACTGCCCATCCTCCTCCAAGTCCAAAAAAACCTCCTGTGAAACCTACAGCAAAGAAAAGCAAAAAACCAATATGTGCTCTTGTAGCTTGAAAATTTATTACTTTCTGCAAGGACTCTTCCCAATAAGAAGAGGCAAGTCCTATTTTTTTACTAAAATTATCAATCTTCTTTGGCTGAGGATATTCTGTCTTAGAGCCACCTAATATAAACATAAATGCGATAAAAACTAAAATACTTCCAAGAAGTAATCTTACTATTGCATCACCTGTAGCTCCCATTGCTTGTGAGAGTTTAATTGCTGCAAAAGCACCTGTCATTCCACCTATAACAATAGGAACAGAGCAGAAAAAAACAATTTTAACATCAGCAAGTCCTCTTCTCATAAAAGGTCCTGTTGATATCAAGCCGCTAAACATCGCAACTACAAGTCCAGTAGCTCTAATTAAAACCGTATCAATAGAAGTAAATGCAAGCATCACAGGAGTAAAAAGCACTCCTCCTCCAATTCCAGCTATGACAGCTACAATAGCAATAAAAACACTAAAGAAAAATGAACCTACAACAATAAGCCACATCTCAAATGGAGATAAAACACTTGTAGCTTCAAGTTGGTTAAAAATCAACATTATCAGGTAACCACCAAGTGTCAAACCAATCAAAACCGCCAATTCAGGAGCCTGTTTCAATAAAGAACGCACTTTATCATCCTCCTTTTTATTGTCCATCTTTTTTATTTTGCAAAAAATATTCCATTTATTTGGAAAGGCTGTAAGCTATCTTTGATAGCATAGTAAACTATAATTAATCGGGCAAAATTGCCTGATTTTAAAGTCACAAATATAGTGTTAATATAGCTATAATAGCTTGATTATAAGTTAGGGCATTTTTGCCTTACATTATAGTAATAATACCTTAGAATATTTCTTTTACTACAATAGTCTGTTCTCTGGAGGGACCTGTAGATATGATAGATACAGGTATTCCTATGGATTCTTCTATAAAGTCTATGTATTTTCTTGCATTTTTGGGCAGTTCAGCAACTGTTTTTACATTTGATATATCTTCACTCCAGCCAGGAAGTTCTTTATATACAGGCTCACACCTTGATATATCCTTAAAGCTTGCTGGTCTGGAATAGACAAGTTCTCCATCCATTTTATATGCCACACACACCTTTAATTTCTCTATTCCACTTAAGACATCCAGCTTTGTTATGGCCAAGCTATTTAATCCATTTAGTCTTTTGGAATCATTCACTATTACTAAGTCAAGCCACCCACATCTTCTTCTTCTGCCTGTGGTAGCGCCAAATTCTTGCCCTCTTTTTTGAATATAGTCTCCTATTTCATCTGTAAGCTCTGTAACAAATGGACCTGAGCCAACCCTTGTGGTATATGCCTTTACGACTCCTAATATATGATGCAGGTGAGATGGTCCAATTCCGCTTCCACTGCTTGCGTTTCCTGCAACTGTATTAGAAGATGTAACAAATGGATATGTGCCATGATCTATATCTAAGTGAGTGCCTTGAGCTCCTTCAAAAAGGATATTTTTCCCTTGCTTGATTGCCTTTTCCAATTCAATAGAAACATCTTTAACATAAGGTAAAATCTTTTCTGCCATCTGGATATATTCGTTGAATATAAGCTTAGAATCTACAGGCTCAGCATTTAAAAACTGGGTCAGATAAAAGTTCTTTTCTCTCACATTTTCTTCTATCTTTTGTCTTAACTCCTCTGGATCTTTGAGATCTACTACCCTTATCCCTCTTCTTGCCACCTTATCTTCATAGCATGGACCTATGCCCCTTCCAGTTGTGCCCAGCTTTCCTTTTCCTTTTGCTTCTTCTCTTGCAAGATCAATAGCCTTATGATATGGCATTATAAGGTTTGCTCTTTCACTTATTATGAGTCTGTCAGGATTTACATCCACAAACTCTTTTTTCAGATTATCTATCTCTTCTAACAAGACCTTTGGATCTATTACAGTTCCATTTCCTATCATACAGACTTTATCTTCATAAAGGATTCCAGATGGTATAAGATGAAGTATGAGTTTTTTTTCGTTTACATATAGGGTATGCCCTGCATTATTTCCTCCCTGAAACCTTACTACAACATCTGCCTTTTCTGTAAGAAAATCTACAATCTTTCCTTTTCCTTCATCTCCCCACTGCGTTCCTACAATCACTATATTCTTTGGCATTTACTTTTCTCCTTGAAGTCTTTTTTTTATTTTTTCCCATGTATCTTTTAATGTTACAATTCTGTTAAAGACAAGTCTTCCCTCTTTTGTATCCTTTGTATCTACACAAAAATACCCTAATCTTTCAAATTGAAATCTTTCTCCAGGCTTTGCATTCTTAAGACTTGGCTCCAAGTAACACTTTTTTAAAACAATCAAGGATTCAGGGTTGATATAATCTAAAAAGCTTTTGCCTTCTTCTACATCAGTGGGGTCCTCTTTTATAAAAAGCCTATCATAAAGCCTTACTTCTGCCTCTATACAGTGCCTTGCAGATACCCAGTGAAGGGTGGCTTTTACTTTTCTGCCATCTGGTGCCCAACCTCCTCTTGTCTCTGGATCATAGGTGCATATAAGCTCTTTTATATTTCCATCTTTATCTTTAATCACATCTTTACATTTTATATAGTATGCATATCTAAGTCTTACTTCTCTGCCAGGAGCTAAGCGATAAAACTTCTTAGGTGGCTCTTCCATAAAATCATCCTGCTCTATGTATATCTCTCTACAAAAAGGCACCTTTCTTGTTCCCATTGAAAGGTCTTCAGGATTATTTATGGCATCAAGCTCTTCTTCTTTATCTTCAGGATAATTTTCAATAATTACTTTAAGAGGTCTTAGAACTGCCATAACTCTGGGAGCTCGTTTGTTTAGGTCTTCTCTTATGCAGTGTTCAAGCAGTGCTATGTCCACCAAGCTGTTTCTCTTTGCTACTCCTATTCTTTCACAAAAATCCCTTATTGCCTCAGGAGTATATCCCCTTCTTCTAAGTCCAGCTATGGTAGGCATTCTTGGATCATCCCATCCATCTACAATCCCCCTTTTTACCAGCTCAGAAAGCATTCTTTTACTCAGCACAGTATAGCTTAGGTTTAGCCTTGCAAACTCTATCTGCTTTGGATGGTGAACACCAAGTTGATCCAAAAACCAATCATACAGAGGTCTGTGATCTTCAAACTCTAAGGTGCAAAGGGAGTGAGTTATGCCTTCTATGGAGTCTGAAAGACAATGAGCAAAATCATATGTAGGATAAATACACCATTTTTTCCCTGTTCTTGGATGAGGTGTGTATTTTATCCTGTATATCACTGGATCTCTCATGTTCAGGTTTGGAGATGACATATCTATCTTTGCTCTAAGAGTTTTTTCTCCTTCTTTAAATTCTCCCCTTTTCATTCTTTCAAAAAGCTCTAAGTTCTCCTCTACAGTTCTGTTTCTGTAAGGACTTTCTTTTCCTGGTTTGGTGGGAGTGCCTCTGTATTCCCTTATTTCTTCAGGGCTTAGATCACATACATACGCCTTTCCCATTTTTATAAGCTCTACAGCATAATTGTATAACTTATCAAAATAGTCAGATGCATAATACTCTCTTCCATCCCAATCAAATCCAAGCCATCTAATATCTTCTTTTATTGCCTCAATGTATGTTATATCTTCTGTTTCTGGGTTTGTATCATCAAATCTGAGGTTGCACAGCCCACCATATTCTTCTGCAATACCAAAATTAAGACAAATGGACTTTGCATGACCTATATGGAGATATCCGTTTGGTTCAGGAGGAAATCTGGTATGGACTCTTCCTCCGTATGTGTTATTTCTTAAGTCCTCTTCAATTATATCTTTTATAAAGTTTGGTGGAACCTTAACTTTTTCCTTTTTCTCGCTCATATCTTCTACATATCTCTATAAATTTTTTTACTTTGTTTAGATCTTTTTTAAAACGAATAGGTCTTCCTTCTTTATCTGTTTCATTTGTGCCAGTGCAAGAGTCTACTCCGTAAGGATTAACTGTTTTAATGGCTTCATATACATTAGAAGGATTAAGTCCTCCTCCCAAGATTACAGGTTTTTTAAGACTTTTTACAATTTCTTTTGCCAAATCCCAATCACAAGTCTTTCCAGTTATACCTATATATCCTTTTACAGGCTCATTGTCTATATAGGTGTCTATAAGAAACAAGTCAGTATAGGGTTCAAATTCTTTTATCTTTTCTATACTAAGTTTCCATATACTGCCTTTTTGTGGCACAGGAATACTTCTCATTATCATAAGCTCAGGAAATAGTTCTTTAAAAAGGATCTGTTTTTCTATGTGTTTTTCGATTTCAGTTGTTATATCTTCACAAAAATGAACTATATCTGGCTGATAATATTCTATTGCTCTTTTGATAGCCTCTATATCCTGAAACAGAAAAATAATAGAACTCTTTTTCTTGGCTTCTTTGCATAAAGAAACCACAGCTTTTATATTTTCCTGCTTCCAGTTTTCTTTTTCAAGCACCACACTTCCAATGTGATCTACTCCCATGCGTATAAGTGCTTCTGCTTCCTTTGGATCTTGAATTTCATATATCTGGATTATCATACACAAACCTGTTGTCTGCATTTTTAAGAGGTGGCAGTAAGCTGTCTTTCTTAGAAAGAATAGGATCTTTAATTGGCCAGTCTATGTTTATATCAGGATCGTTCCATGCAATTCCTGCTTCGTATTCAGGAGCATATTCAGTTGTGCATTTATAAATCACTTCTGCAAACTCACTTAGCGTGCAAAATCCATGTGCAAATCCAGCAGGGATATATAGCATCTTTTTGTTATCTGATGATAGTATAACTGCTTCCCATTTTCCATAAGTAGGAGACCCCTTTCTTATATCCACTGCTACATCAAATATCTCTCCTGCTATTACTCTTACAAGTTTTCCTTGGGATTTGGGAGGATTCTGGTAATGAAGTCCTCTTATAACACCTCTTTTTGAATATGAGTGATTGTCCTGCAAAAAGAGTTCTTCTATTCCCATCTTTTTAAAATCTGAATGTTTATAAGACTCCATAAAAAAGCCTCTTTCATCAGCAAAAACCTGAGGTTCGATAAGTATAAGATCTGGTATGCCAAGTCTTTTAAATCTAAATGGCATTTAGTACCTTCTGAGCCTCCTGTATATCTTTTTTTATTTGCTCAGCCAGCTCTGACGGGCTTTCAAATTTCTTCTCATCCCTAAGCCTTTTTACAAATTCTACTATTATCTCTTTTCCTAAGATATTCCTATTAAAGCCTATTATATGTGTTTCTACAGAAAATGCACCATTTCCAAAAGTAGGATTATAACCTATGTTAGCAACACCTTTATATACTTCATTGTCTATATGCACCTTAACTGCATATACTCCTACCTTTGGAGTAAGCTCATCTATTAATTTCAGATTCGCAGTAGGATAGCCCAGAATCCTTGCCCCTCTATTCTTTCCACTAATTACTGTTCCTGTAACCTGATAATTTCTACCTAAGAGAAGCTTTGCTTCTTCTAATTTTCCTTCCTGAACAAGCTTTCTTATCTTTGTGCTGGAAACTATTATACCATTTATAGAAACAGGCTCTACTACCTCTACCTTAAACTGATATTTTTGCGCCATCTTTTTTAAGAATTCTATGTTTCCTTGCCTGTTTTTTCCAAATGAATAATCATAGCCAACCACCACATATTTTACACCAATCTTTTCTACTAAGATCTTTTCTACAAAATCCTTTGCAGGAATATTAGCAAACTCCTTTGTAAAAGGAAGGCACAGAATAATATCAATGCCAGCCTCTTTTATAAGTCTTAATTTTTGGGGAGTAGGAGTGATAACAGGAGGACCATTACCATTGCTAAGCACCTTTATTGGATGAGGATCAAATGTCATCACTACAGATGATCCATTTATCTCTTTTGCTATTTGTTTAACTCTTTCAAATAAAGCAAGGTGTCCTTTGTGCACACCATCAAAGTTGCCGATAGTGAGGACAGGATTTTGAATAGGAGATTTCAATTCTGACAAATCTGTTATAATGCTCATTTTCAGGAAACTTTCTTGACAAGAGTTTTTGTTTAATATAATTTTTTAATGCAAAAGATCAATATCTTTTTGCCGAAGTGGCGGAATTGGCAGACGCGCTAGATTCAGGATCTAGTGGGGGAAACCCCGTGCGGGTTCAAATCCCGCCTTCGGCATGAGAAAAGGAGGTTGGCAGAGCAAAAGGCTAACCTCCTTTAAATTTTTTAGGGATATTAATATGAGGATAATATTTTTTGCTGGAAAAGGTGGAGTTGGAAAGACAAGTATTTCTGCTGCCACTGGCGTAAAAGCAGCAGAGATGGGTTACAAGACCATTGTTATGTCCTTAGATATTGCTCACAGTTTATCAGATATATTTGATCTAAATAAAGACCTTCTGGATCTGAACAAAGGAAAACCCATAAAAATAAATGAAAATCTCTGGATTCAGGAGCTGGATATATATGAAGAGATAAACAGAAACTGGGGAGAAATATACAAATACATTGCAACTTTGCTGAATACCACTGGAATAGACGAGATCTTAGCAGAAGAACTTGCCATACTTCCTGGAATGGAGGAGATAAGTCTGCTTCTCTACATAAACAGCTATGTAAAGCAGGGAAAATATGACCTGATTATCTTAGATTGTGCTCCAACAGGAGAATCAATTAGGTTTATAAGCATTCCAACTGCCTTAGAATGGTATATGAAGAAGATATTTAAACTGGAAAGAAGGATAGTGGGATATGTAAGGCCAGTAGCACGTAGGATTTCAGATGTTCCTATGCCAGGAGATGAATATTTTGATGCTATAGAAAATCTTTTTAACAGGCTAAAAGGAGTAAATAAGATATTAGAAGATCCTAAGATAACCAGTGTAAGGCTTGTAACAAATGCAGAAAAGATTGTTTTAAAAGAAACCCAGAGGGCATTTATGTATTTTTGCCTTTATCACATAAATATTGATGCTATAATAGTAAACAGGATATATCCAGACAGTGATAAAGATGAGTTTATAAAGATGTGGAAAAAGGCACAAAACTTTTACTTGGAGAAGGCAAAAGAATATTTTGATCCTGTGCCAGTATTTACTGTTGGTATGTTTAATAGAGAAATTTTGGGATACAAAGCTTTAAAAGAGCTGGCTATGCGGTTGTATGGAGATACAGATCCTACAACACACTTTTTTCAAGATGAGCCTTACAGGTGGATTAAAGAGGATGGGAATTACAAGCTTGTAGTAAAAGTTCCTTTTGCTGAAAAAAAAGAGATAGAATTACATAGGGTTTCAGATGAACTGATAGTAAGACTGGGAAATGTAAAAAGACATTTCCTGCTACCTCGTCAAGTAATAGGTTTAAATAAAGTAAATGCTCGTTTAAACGGGCAAGAATTGCATGTAATATTTAAAGGAGAGGTAAGCGATGGTCAGTAAAGATAAAGAAGAAAAAAAAGAAATGGAAACAAGAGAGCAGATAGTATGTCCTATAGGAAGACTTTTTGCTGATTTCTTTGTTCAGAAGGATTCTCCTTTTTTTGAACATCTTACCAGAAGTAAGATTGAGTTTTTAAAGGCAATAAAATGCATTATAGATCAGAAGATAGAACAGCTTGAGAAAAGAACAGAAAAGAAAAAAGCTACAAAAATAGAGGTGGAATAGTTTAATTGTCTGATAAGACAATAGGATTATTAATTGAGGATTTTATCAGTTACTTATATTATCAAAAAGGCTACTCACCCAACACTCTGAAGGCATACAGGGTAGATCTGAGGGACTTTTTTTCTTTTTTAGTTAACAAATGTGGATTTTCTGAAAAAGACACCATAGATAAGGTTTCAATATATGAAATAAGAAGTTTTATTGGTAGCATGTATAAAAGTTATAAAAAGACTACTATCTCAAGAAAGCTTTCTTCTATTAGGTCATTTTTTAATTTTTTGGAAAAGAAATCTGTGATAAAAAAAAATCCTGCATGGAATATATCTTTTCCAAAAACTGAAAAATATCTTCCAAGGCGTTTGAATGTAGATGATGCACTTAAGATATTAGACATAGAAGAAGATGATTCTGGTGACTGGAAATTACTCAGAGATAAGGCAATATTGGAGTTACTTTACTCTTGTGGTATAAGAGCAAGTGAACTTGTTTCTTTAAACATAGAAGATATAGATATGCATGAAAATGTAATTAAGATAAGAGGAAAAGGAGACAAAGAAAGAATTGTCCCTATGGGGAGATATGCGTTGGAGGCAATAAAAAAATATCTTTCTGCACTAAGCAATAAAAAAAGAGGAGCTCTTTTTCTTAACAGATCAGGAAAAAGGATATCTGATAGAAGCATAAGAAGGATTGTAAAAAAATATGCTATAAAAAAAGGACTTGGCTGGGATATAAGCCCACATTCTTTAAGACATAGCTTTGCTACTCATCTGTTGGAAGGAGGTGCAAATATAAGAGTAGTGCAGGAGATGTTAGGCCATGTCAACCTATCCACTACTCAGAGATATACTCATCTTACCTTAGACAAACTTATGCAAGTGTATAACAGATCTCATCCAAGAGCAAAGGAGAAAAGGGATGAATAAGATATATTCGACCACCATTCTTGCTGTGAAAAAAGATGGAAGTTCTGTTATGGCAGGAGATGGTCAGGTCACTTTTGGTGAGACAATTATGAAGCATAAGGCAGCTAAGGTCAGGTTTATATATAAAAACAAAGTGTTGGTAGGAATTTCAGGAGCTGCAGCCGATGCGTTTAGTCTTATAGAAAGATTGGAAGGTAAGCTTGAGTCTTACAGAGGCAATCTTGTCAGGGCAGCTGTTGAGCTTGCAAAAGATTGGCGTACAGATAGGGTCTTGAGAAGACTTGAAGCACTTCTGTTAGCAATGGATGCAGATCATATACTTATTATCTCAGGCACAGGAGATGTAATAGAGCCTGATGAGTCCGTTGCAGCTATAGGTTCGGGAGGTGCTTATGCACTTGCAGCAGCTCGTGCTCTTATTGCACATTCTTCCTTAAGTGCTAAGCAAATAGCTTATGAAGCTATGAAGATAGCTGCATCTATATGCATATACACAAATGAAGAGATTACGATTCTTGAACTAAATTCAGGAGATAAAAATGAGCAAAAAAAATAACGATCAAAAAGAACTGCAAATAAATTCAGAAGAAATGCTTACTCCAAGACAAATTGTGGCTGAGTTGGACAAATATATTGTTGGTCAAGATCAGGCAAAAAGATCTGTGGCTATAGCACTCAGAAACAGATGGAGAAGACAGCAGGTTCCTCCAGAGTTAAGAGATGAGATTGCTCCTAAGAACATCATAATGATAGGACCTACAGGAGTAGGTAAGACAGAGATAGCAAGAAGACTTGCAAAACTTGCAAATTCTCCATTTCTAAAAGTAGAAGCTACAAAATTTACAGAAGTAGGATATGTGGGAAGAGATGTGGAATCCATGATAAGGGACTTAACAGAGCTGGCAGTCAATATGGTAAAAAGGGAAGAGCAAAAGAAGGTAGAGGCAAAAGCCAGAGAGCTGGCAGAAGAAAAGTTATTAGATATATTGCTTCCTAAGAGAAGGAGAAGAACTTATAAAGAAGAGGAGCATTATGGTGCACTTGAGATAGTAAGGCATGATGATCATGAAAGAAGCTATGCATCTACAAGAGAAAAGCTCAGGCGCATGTTAAGAGAAGGAAAGCTTGATGACAGATATGTGGAATTGGAAGTAAAAGAAGCAAATGTTCCCATGATAGAGATATTTTCTGCTGCAGGCTTAGATGAGATGGAATTCAACATAAGGGAGATGTTTGGAAATATATTTCCTCCAAGAAAAAAAAGAAGAAGAGTAAAGGTTCCTGAAGCATTAGAAATACTAACTCAAGAAGAGTCTCAAAAGCTTATTGATATGGATAAAGTAATAGAAAAGGCAATAAAACTGACCGAGCAAAAGGGGATAATATTTCTGGATGAGATAGATAAAATTGCAAGCACTTCCTCTGGAGGAGCTGGTCCTGATGTTTCAAGAGAAGGAGTTCAGAGAGATCTTCTTCCCATTGTAGAAGGGTCTACTGTTATTACAAAGTATGGAATGGTAAGAACCGATCATATACTTTTTATTGCTGCAGGTGCTTTTAATGTGAGCAAACCATCTGATCTGCTTCCAGAACTTCAAGGAAGATTTCCCATCAGAGTAGAGCTTAAATCCCTTACCACAGAAGACTTTGTAAAAATACTGACCCAACCAAAGAATGCGCTTATTACTCAGTATAAAGCCTTGCTTAAGACAGAAGGTGTGGAGCTGGATTTTGACGAGGATGCCATATACGAAATTGCACGAATAGCAAGTCTTGTAAATGAGAGAACAGAGGACATAGGCGCAAGAAGGCTTCATACAGTTATGGAAAAACTCTTAGATGATATCTCCTTTGAAGCACCAGAGATGAAAGGTCAAAAAGTAAGAATAACAAAGGATTATGTAAGAGAAAAACTTTCTGACATATTAGAAGATGAAAATCTAAGCAGGTATATCCTATGATAGATCAGGCAGAAAGAGCAAAGATCCTTATAGAAGCACTTCCTTATATCCAGAGATTTAATGGCTCCACCATGGTCATAAAGTATGGTGGAAGTGCAATGATAAATGAGGAATTAAAGAATAATTTTGCCTTGGATGTTATTCTTATGAAATATGTTGGTATAAATCCCATTATTGTGCATGGAGGAGGACCACAGATAGGAGAGCTTCTAAGAAGGCTTAATATACAAACGAGATTTGTGGAAGGATTCAGGGTAACAGATGAGCAGGTGATGGATGTAGTTGAGATGGTTCTTGTGGGAAAGGTAAATAAAGAGATAGTCAATCTTATTAACAAAAACAAAGGTCAGGCAGTAGGTCTTTCAGGTAAAGATGGTGGGCTTTTTGTTGCAAGAAAGATGAAATATATAAGACAGAGAAGTGCAGATGAGCCTCCTGAGGAGTTAGATATAGGACTTGTTGGGGAGATAGTATCTGTAAATACAAAAGTGCTTGAAACATTAACAAGAGACGGATTCATTCCTGTTATTGCACCTGTTGGCGCTGATGAATCTGGTCAGACTTATAACATAAATGCAGATACTGTAGCTGGAGATATTGCTGCTGCACTTAAAGCCAGAAAGCTTATCTTGCTTACTGACACAAAAGGGGTTTTAGATAAGGATGGAAATCTTATATCAAGCTTAAAGCTTAATGAAGCAAGACAGCTTATAGCTGATGGAACTGTTACAGGAGGTATGATACCCAAGCTGAATTGCTGTATTAAGGCATTGGAAGGAGGGGTAAAAAAAGCACATATAATAGATGGAAGACAGAAGCATGCAATTTTGCTTGAGGTATTCACCAAAGGTGGAGTAGGAACAGAGATAATCAATTAAAAAGGAGCAGGTCAGCTATGGATACAATTGAGAGAGCAGACAAATATATGTTTAAAACATACAAAAGATACCCAATTGTGCTTGTAAAAGGAAAGGGATGCAAGGTGTGGGATGAAAATGGAAAGGAGTATTTAGACTTTGTAGGCGGAATTGCTGTATGTGCGCTTGGACATGCATCTCCTATTGTAGCAGAAGCACTAAAAGAGCAATCAGAAAAACTTGTGCATGTGTCAAATCTGTTTTACACAAAACCTCAGATAGAGCTGGCTCAGTTTTTAGTGGAACATTCCTTTGCAGACAGAGTATTTTTCTGTAACAGTGGTGCAGAGGCAAATGAAGCAGCAATAAAGCTTGCAAGAAGATATGCTAATGAAAGATTTGGTGGAAAAAGAAATATCATAATCTCAATGGAAGGCTCTTTTCATGGAAGAACAATGGCTACCCTTTCTGCTACAGGGCAAAAGAAGGTTCGGGATGGATTTGATCCTCTGCTTCAGGGATTCAGATTTGTTCCTTTTAATGATGTTTCTGCCTTGGATAAAGCAATGGATGAATCTGTCTGTGCTGTTCTGCTTGAGCCCATTCAGGGTGAAGGCGGTGTCATATGTCCTGATAAAGGGTATCTTAAAGAAGTAAGAAAAATGTGTGATGAGCGAGATGTAATAATGATACTGGATGAGGTGCAGGTGGGATGCGGTAGAACAGGAAGACTTTTTGCACATGAACATTATGGAATAACACCAGATATCATGACCCTTGCAAAAGCTATGGGCAACGGGCTTCCTATTGGAGCAATGCTTGCTAAGGAGAAATTTGCAAGTGCATTTGGACCAGGAACTCATGCAAGCACATTCGGAGGCACCCCTTTAGTGACAGCTGTTTCATTGAGAGTGCTGAAGTTCATAGTAGAACAAGGAGTTCTTGAAAATTGTGCTAAGATGGGAGAATATTTCAAAGCTGGATTAAAGGAGTTAAAGAAGAGATTTTCTTTTATAAAAGATGTGAGAGGCAAAGGACTTATACTTGGAATAGAATTGGACTTTTCTGCAGACAAGATAGTAATGAAATGTATGGAAAAAGGATTTCTTATAAACTGCGTGCAAGAAAAGGTGCTTAGATTTATTCCTCCTTTGATCATAAAGAAAGAAGAGATAGATATGCTTTTAGAATGCTTGGATTCAGTCTTTAAAGAAATATGAATTTAGAGATCAGGAGAGCTTATATGAAGAAAGACATTCTCAGCATAAAAGATCTCAAAAAAGACGAAATAGAGTGGCTTATAAGTAGAGGTTTAGAGCTAAAGAAGAAAGGCAGAGATATCAACTACAGACCTTTTGTTGGCTATGTTTTGGGACTTTTATTTGATAAGGCATCTACAAGGACAAGGGTTTCTTTTGAAGTTGCAATGCTGAGATTAGGTGGAAATACCATATTTATGAGCTCAAAACAGACTCAGCTTTCCAGAAATGAGTCCATAGAAGATACTGCCAGAGTCCTTTCAAGATACTTGGATTGCTTAGCCATAAGGACTTATTCACAAGAAGTGGTTGAAGCAATGGCAAAGTATGCAGATATTCCTGTTATAAATGCCCTTACAGATAAGTATCATCCATGCCAGGTGTTAAGTGATATAATGACAGTAAAGGAAAAGAAGGGAAGGATAGAAGGGCTAAGGATAGCTTGGGTAGGAGATGGAAACAATGTTGCCAATTCTTGGATAAATCTTGCTAAAAAGCTTGACTTTGAACTTGTGCTTGCATGTCCTGAAGGATGCGATCCTGAAGAAATAGAAGATGTGCCAGATAATATCAGACTTGTAAGAGATCCAAAAGAGGCAGTAAAGGATGCAGATGTAATAAATACAGATGTGTGGGTAAGTATGGGGCAGGAGAAGGAAGCAGAAAAAAAGAAAAAGCTTTTTCAGGGCTATCAAGTAAACAGAGAGCTTGTAAGTTTTGCAAAGCCAGATGTGATAGTTATGCACTGTCTTCCTGCACATAGAGGAGAAGAGATTACAGATGATGTAATGGATGGGCCTAATTCAGTTGTATTTGATCAGGCAGAAAATAAACTATACCTGCATGAAGCAGTGCTTGAGATGCTTTTACTAAACAAGTAAAGGAGTCTTTTTATGAAAGCAAAAAAGATAGTTCTTGCATATTCTGGAGGGCTGGACACATCAGTAATATTAAAGTGGTTAAAGGAAAAATACAAATGTCCTGTTGTAGCTTATATCGCTGATGTAGGACAAAACGAGGATTTAGATAAAATTAGAGAAAAGGCTATAAAGACAGGAGCAGATGAAGTCTATGTAGAAGACCTGAAAGAGGAGTTTGTAAGAGACTATGTATTTCCAGCACTTAGAGCAAATGCTATCTATGAAAACTTTTATCTCTTAGGCACATCCCTTGCAAGACCAGTGATAGCAAAAAGGCAGGTAGAAATAGCATGGAAAACAGGTGCAGATGCTGTAGCACATGGGGCAACAGGAAAAGGAAATGATCAGGTAAGATTTGAACTTACATATATGGCACTTGCTCCAGAGCTAAAGATAATTGCGCCATGGAGGGAGTGGGATTTTAGAGGCAGAAATGATCTTATAGAATATGCAAAGGCTCATGGCATCCCTGTTCCCGTAACAAAGGAAAAGCCTTATTCAAGTGATGCTAATCTTCTGCATATAAGCTATGAAGGAGGAATACTTGAAGACCCTTGGAAAGAGCCACCTGATGATATATTTTCAATGACTGTTTCTCCTGAAAAAGCTCCTGACACTCCTACATATATAGAAATCGATTTTGAAAAAGGAGACCCTGTTGCCGTAAATGGAAAGAGGATGAAGCCTGCTCAGCTACTTGCTTTTCTAAATGACATAGGAGGAAAAAACGGAATAGGAAGAGTAGACATTGTTGAAAACAGATATGTAGGTATGAAATCAAGAGGAGTCTATGAAACTCCTGGTGGCACTATTCTAAGAATAGCTCATCTTGCCATTGAATCCATTACATTGGATAGAGAAGTCATGCACTTAAAGGAGAGTCTTGTAACAAAATACTCAGAGCTTGTATATTATGGCTACTGGTTTTCTCCAGAAAGAAAAGCACTTCAAGCACTGATTGATGAAACTCAGCAAAGAGTAAATGGGACAGTCAGAGTTAAGCTTTATAAAGGAAACTGTATTGTAGTAGGAAGAAAGTCAGATAATTCCCTGTATGAGCCTTCATTTGCTACCTTTGAAGAAGATACAGTATACAACCATCAAGATGCTACAGGATTTATAAGGCTAAATGGGCTCAGGCTAAAAATAGCTCGTCTGCTCAGCAAAGATAAACATTAGTGTGTATGATCATGAGGTTCCAGCTCTTCAGGAGCATGAGTATGATCGTCATGAGGTTCTAATTCGTGTCCTGGATGATCATGGTCATGATTTTCTAAATCGCCAGCATGGTTGTGAGGATGTGTATGTACATGAACATGTTCGTGTGTATGTATATGTTCATGCTCGTGTTCATGGACTATATCTCCATGAGAATGCGGATGAGAATGCCTATGTATATGTTCATGAGTATGGACATGTTTGTGTTCATGCGCTCCTTTCATCTTTAAACCTCCTGTTTTTTATTTTGTGCTTTATTCAATTATAATCATTCAAACAAAAAAAGAAAAGGCTGGCTTGAACTTACTCTTGTAGTGAAATGAGTTGGCTTGC
>Ga0256842_1001972_pt1 | contig 15479 bp, 9 predicted proteins | sample 4559240metaG_FD_185973 | JGI IMG/M metagenome (GOLD analysis project Ga0256842, IMG submission 185973) | Hydrothermal vent microbial communities from Guaymas Basin, Mexico - 4559-240 | ecosystem: Environmental > Aquatic > Marine > Hydrothermal vents | place: Mexico: Guaymas Basin | collected...
CAGGCAATGATAGAGAGTGCACACATTGATGTGAGTCTTATAACTACCACCCCTTTTACAAAAGATATAGATTCAAAAGTTATTCATAAAAATGATTTTAAAAGTTTACTGTTACATGTAAAGGATGAAATAGCAAAAAACAATCAGATTTTACTTGTCTACCCTTTAGTAGAACATAGTGAAGCTTTTGACTACCAGAGCATTGATGAAGCGCGAGGATATTGGGAGAAAAATTTTGACAATGTTTATGTGACCCACGGCAAAGACAAAGAGAAAGAACAGGTTTTATTTGATTTTCGAGAAAAGGGTGACATCCTCATTGCTACGACTGTTGTGGAAGTCGGTATATCTTTACCGCGTTTAAGTACGGTAGTTATCGTCGGAGCAGAGCGCTTAGGACTCTCAACACTGCATCAACTTCGCGGACGGGTGAGTCGTACGGGCTTAAAAGGGTATTGCTATTTATATACAAACAAGAGTAAATCTGGACGGTTGGATGCCTTTATAGAAACAAAAAGTGGATTTGACATAGCAAATTTGGATTTAAAGTTTAGAAAAAGCGGTGATTTGCTCAAAGGGCTTGTACAAAGCGGAAGCCAGTTTAAATGGATTGATTTCGGCGAAGATGAAGCTATAGTGCGAGAGGTAAAAAAAGATTTACAAAACTTTTCAAAACCCAGACTTTAGTCTGGGCGGTGTGTCTTGAAAGCTAAAAATATACAGGCTTAATAGAGTCCAAATTTTTTGTTCCCCATTTTGAAAAGAACACGTGTTTTATTTTCATTGTCTAAGAAAATTTCAAATGTTTTGTCACTTGCTTTTAAATCTTCTAAAACATCTTCAACTTCACGAGGTTTATAAAGTTCCAGCTCAATAGGAATAATTTCATCTTCCATTTTTTCAGCTTCTTCTTTAACGTCGACTTCTTCAGCTTTTGCTTCGTTTAGACCGATTTTTTGATGGTCAGTGACTCTGTCATGCAAGCGACGGAGTGATTTTTGTGCTCTGTTTGTTGCAAGATCAATTGCAACATACGCATCTTCATCATTTTGTTTGATAACTATCGTGTTCTTATGTGCCAAGTTGATAACAAATTCAACTATTGCATGCTCTTTGCCTTTTTTTGTTTGTGCAGAGACGACAACATTTACCGAGATAATATCTAAATTAAATTTTTTTAATGTCTCGATAGAAGATGAAATATGCTCTTTTAAAGCATCAGTAAGTTCTAAATTTCTTCCCGTCATACTAATATTCATGATTAAATCCTTTTTTGTTCTATTATGGAAAAAATTATAACATTAAAAAGTTTAATGAAGTGCATGAATTTACAATTTTTGCAGAGTTCTTTTAAAATATCTTATAGGTTCACTGGCAACTGTTGTATTGTTTACATCTACAGTTATGTCCATAAGTACAGAACCATTTTGTTCGGGTGTTGTAACCGTGGTATATAGAGTGCCTCCATTTGCTATACAAGAGGCATTAGAATCATAAATATAACGGAGATTAATTGTTATATTGTAGAGTGTGTCTTGTGTGAACGTTTCATCTAAATTTGTACAGGGAGGATTTTGTGAGATACGTAAAAGGGCATATTCGGCTGCACTGTGCGCAAGCAGCGCAGATTGCTCATAAAGATAAACATCTGTTGTCCGTTTTGTTGTTTGAGAAGTAAGACTGATGGAGAGTGCCATAATAGTTGCAATAATGACAATGACGGCAATAGCCATAATCATTGCCATCCCTGACCGAGCACTTCTTAGAATATTGTTTTTTCTTTGCATAAAGAGTACTCCTCTACTAAGTTAGTTTTTGTGCATACCTGTATTTTTATGATAGAACCGATAGCCGTAAATCGGAAAGTACTGACATTTTTCATAATGAGAGATTTATGCAGACTGTCATTGTTATCGTTATACTGTTCTCCCTGCCAAGGCTGATAATTGTGATAGAAGTATAAATTGCCCATTTTAGCCGTTGCATTGAAATCTTCCATAACAATGGCATAGGCACTCCAGGCAAGTTTGTAGTACTCATAAACATCTATCCCAGTAAAATCGGTACCGGTAGAAGATGTAAATTGCGTGGGTTGTCCTGCTACACTTTGAACGGGATGCATAGCACCCTGTTGTGCATTAATGGCCGTAGTGTTTCCGTCCCAACCGTAACCGGTTCTTGCATCACTGTTTGCGCCTATAAAAAAGAGGGCAGTGTCATTTATGTCTGTCGTAGCACCTGAGAGAGTAGTAATTAAACTATTTTCTGCCGTAGTATTTGTAGAGGGAGAGACAAGCAGGTTGCTATTACCGGCATCAAGGTCGAGTATACTACTCCAATCAGGAAGATGTGTCGCATTGGTATCTGAAATACCGCGAAAACCATCCGTATCACTGCCGACCCACTCTAAGAGCACATACCTTAGAGAGTTGTTTACATCACCGATAGGGTCAAAGGAATTGTCTGCAAGTCTGGCAATGACAGAGTCTTTGATTCTTCCTTCTAATCGCTTGGCTATAAATTCGACGGTTGCTTCGCTACTTGACTGGAGTTCATGGTTTATTTTTGAAAATATAAAGCTGTTGTAAGCCTGTGCCAAAAATTCTACACCAAACTTTCCAATAATTCCCATGATGACTATGACAAATATTAACTCAATCATAGTAAAAGCAAAACGATTTTTCATTAATATGTCCTTTTGTAGTAGTCAATGCCGCCGATATTTGCAACATAGGTAAAAAGCGAGGTAACGGTATTGTTATTTTCATCTTTAATCGTGATGGTTACTTTTTTCATATTGGGTCTGACCGCTCCGTCAAAAATCGGGTTATAACTTACAACCAAGCTAGATTTATATTTTTGCTTATAACCTTCTTGTCCCGGTGTAAGATTTAAAAAAATCTCTTTATAGTTGTGTGCTTTGTCTTCAACGGCATCTATAGTTGCACTTGTATTGGAGTCTAACTCACCCTGTCCTAAATCATTTAAGCATTTTCTATGGAGCGGTTCTAAAATATGTCCGGGTTTGAGTCTGTAACGTTCTTTTGAGTTGTTATTTTCACATGAGCCGTCCAAGTTTATAACTTGACTTATAAAACTGCTTGTGTTTTCGTCTATAGAAGCCTCATCCCATTGTGTTGTGGTAACTTCATTTAACTCAGTAGCTGCAGCAAATATTGCTTCTTGAACAAGGTTAGTGTCTATACCTTTTGATATTGCTTGATTCATCATAGGTAAAGAGATGACGGTAATAGCAATGACAACAATGGCAAAAATAAGCTCAATGAGTGTAAAGGCCGATTTTTTTACCACATAAGTCTCCTGTTTGTGTTATCAGAAGCATTTTTGTTAGTCGTAGAATTTGTTTCATGCACACCTGCCCAATCACCACCAGGTTTTATAAATTCAACTTCAAACTCATTTGTTGTTGCATTGGCATTGTATTTATTATATATTAACCAGTTTGAAGCATTATTTTCCATTGTGGCTTTGTATGGGTAACCGCTGGCGCCATCATAATGTAACCCAATATAATCGGGATGATTGCCATTAGCTTCTCTTGTAACAGTTACTTTTGCAGCATTTTTTTGTATTGTGGTTGTTTGAGCTGCTACTCCTGCTGCATTTGTGTGTTTTGTATTTACAAACCAACGTGGATCATCTGTCGTATTAGAGTTTGTACCGTCTTGCAGTAAAGCTTTGTTACATGTAACCCCGTTACAAAATACTTCATAATACATAGAAACATTTCCGTCAGAACCATTAATAGTAGTTCGTGGTGCATGTGTTCGTCCATAATAATGTCTGATTGGAATTGTCGAATTTAAATCTTTTATACCTTTTGTCGTCTTGTTATTTATCAAGTCAGCATTAAAAGTACAATCAGTCCCTGCATTTGTACAGTTGACCTGATACTTTATAAAAGTGAGTGTAGTCGGATTGATAGTTGTATCTTTTTCTCTGACATAGTTCATATTCAGACGTGTTTGCATAGTACCATTTAAGTTTTTAGGAAAATAGCCTTTTGTTGAGGTCTGTACAGTTTGAATCAAGATGTCATTTGTATGCGAAGTAGTATTATCATCTGTTACATTGATATCAAGTGCCGTGATGACATTATTACTAGAATTTAGGTCATGAAATCTTACTCTATAATCAACATGATTGCCATTTGAATCATTTAAATCTCTGTTACTTGTAGTGATGTTAATGTCTAAAGGAGTTGCATAGCATTTATCGACAAAGTTCGTCAATATGACATTATTTTCACCCAAGGCTGTTATACTACCATTTAAGTGATATGACATGTTTTCATCAAGGGAATTGTTGATGTCAGCAATATATATATAGGGAGTTGTGTTAGGTACAATAGTAAATAAAAGACCTATTGATGGTGTAATAGGAATTCCTCCGTTCGTGGCATTCAAGTCAAATTTGTAGGGATGATAGATAACATCCATATCTTGAAAATATTTTTGAGAGTTTTGCGTTTCTAGATGGTTAGAATTGATATTACAGCCATTATACAATGATGAATTTTCATCTTTGACTCTATCTGATCCTTGTATACAGTCTATTCCTGTTTGGAAGTATGGTGCTTGATGATGTTGCATATATGCACTGTCGCCATCCACTGCCGTCCAGTGTGTGTCGATAATATGAAGCTTATATTTTCCGATATTGTTCCATGTTGTATTGCTGTCGGCAACACCGTTAATAAAGGCATGTCCGAGTGTAATATTGCTTTCATTATTACAATCAAGAGATGATGTCCCTTGCCATGTCATATTGGCATCTAAGTTACTTGTTGTATAGCCTGGAACCGGTGTAGTGTTTAGATAGTCAGTTGCATTGATAGTGAATAAATAGTTATAGCCTGCGGCTAAATTGACAGTTTTTTCTGTACTACCATTATTGTCTATTATAAAGCTTTGTTGTGAGGGATTTGAATGATTATAATCTGTAAATTTAAAAGAGTAACTTTCAGGGCGAATGGCGAAATTATCACGTGAACACATTATTTTTGTATTAATACCATAGATGCATTCCATACACTCTCTTAGTTCATCTTGATCCATGCCATTATTACCGCTTCCCTGTCCATTATTTCCACAATATGTTACAACTTGATTACTGCTACCAGTGGTCGGTACAAAGCCATCTGCACAAGTGTCTCCTGCAACAGCGGGAAAATTTTCTAGTTTATAGTGTCCATTTCCCAAATCATCTAAAGCTAATAAAGAACCATTGGTATCACTATTATAAGATATTCTAAAAGCTGCATCTTTTAAAGCTGTATTGAAAAAACCTGCATTTTTCATGGCAGTTTTATCTAGGTCTTGTACATTAGTATTTGCATCTATTGTAACCCAAATACGACTACTACTGCTTTGAGAAGTGTTTTGATCGGTACAAGTTGCTGTTGCGTAGTGAAAGCCTGCAACATCAAGCATTTCTACTGCTACAATTGTAGTTTCTTGCAATGTTTTAGAAGTGTTTAAATCATTTGGATCCATAGATTCGATTTTATAGTTTCCGGCTCTACCGACAACCTGTGTTGGAAGGTTAAAGTAGTAATAAGGGTCATCGGACTTACTCTGTCCATTATGGACAATATTAAATATACCAGGTACAGGTTGGTATTGAGAGTTGCTTTGACATGGATCCATATCTTCAATACGAGTGAAAGCATTGCCAAGATCAGTATCAACACCGTCTAGTGTTACATGTAGATTATAGTTGAGGGTAATATTTATTGGCATTGCATTTATAGTTGTTTGATTTGTATCAAGGCTGTAGTATGTGTAAAAATATTCCAGTGCATCGAGGTCTCCAATAGAAATATTATTGACATAACTTCCTGCATTGCTGACATTTAAATCACTATCACTAATATGCTGCATAGTTTCATTTGGACGTGTTACAAAAACAGACTCAGGTCTGTATTTTGCTCGTGTTATATCTATGGGATCAACATCAAGAGTTAAGTCTTTAATGGCAATATCAGAATTTTCAAGATTTTTAAAGTAGAGTTTTACATTTATAGGTTTTGAATTGTCAAATGTACCATCAAGTAAAGGCGGATTAATACTAGGTGCTGTTATAAAGTGTCCGTCTTGCCCATAGGTATAATCATAGCAGAGGCGAGGTGCGTATATTTGTGTTGAAAATACAAGTACAGAAGGAAAATAAGTGTCTTGTGTTGATGTAAATTGAAATTTTGCACCGGTTTCATTATTTGTAATGATATCTTTCCCCGTACTTCCGACATCAAACTCTTGTATGTCTATTCCGTTATTGTTTGTCAGATTTGGGTTCCTTGCTGCTGAGATATCAATTCTGGAATCAAAGGCATTATTCGTCGTTGGTGCAATGTCTCTTAAAGTCGTATTATGTCTCTCTCCTGCCATTTTTAAGTGATCACCTGTTATATATTTATCTCCTTCTGCGGCAAAGGCATAGAGATTGGAATTAACATCATTTATTTTTGGTGTTAAAAATCCACTGACATTAATGTTAACTTCTGCATTGTTTTTTGCTACTGTTTTGTACCCATCAAAAATAGTAACATTATGTGTCTCTGTTGTTGTAGGGTCATTATAGACCACAACAAGCATCCATGCTCCATAATTACCTAAACCGTCTTTTGGAGACGTTTTACCAGTAGATGTATAAAAACTTGATGTGTCGACCTCATAGGTACCACTGCCTGTAACAACATTTGAAGCATCGGCACTTGCAGAATAAATTCTTATCCAATTGGTTGATTGAGTTGAACTGACATCGAGTATATCGGCGGTAAGTGTTTCATAGCTGCTGTCGTCTTTTTTAAGTTTTATGTGACCTGCAGATTGTTTTGATGCACTATCCCACGCATTGTTACTTGAGCTTGCTTCTTTTCGTCCCTGCCAGTAAATTCTGGCATATTTAACAGTAGCACCATCAGGAAGTGTGAGTGTGGCTGAAGAGATCGGTGCTTTTTGTAAGTTGGTTCCGGCATTAGAATTCTGATTGTTAGGTTCTACACATTGACCGGAGCTATTTAATATACATAAAACAGTATTCCCTATGGCTTTGATGTCTCCTCGTAAATTTTCTTGATGTCGCAATTCAAAATCTCTTCCCCCTGTTGTTGCGGCTGCAGCACATTGTTGAATCTTTCCTCTGTAGAGTTGACCATCTTTTTCATACGTTGCATATAAATTTTCCCCATTAAAACAGCTTCCAGATGTAAAATTTTTAGCCCAGATTGAATTGCTGTCGTCACCAGCAGGTATATCATTGTCTAAGGTAAATAAAGTTGTTTGCCCCACTGTACCAACAGGACCCATGTCAATGTCGCTTTGTGATGTACATGTTCCAGAAGGATCGACACCACAACTGCTGCCAAACGAACCACCTAACCCTGTTTCATCATAAATTATTTTTACATTTGTAAGTGTATCGTCACCAATATTTTTTAGAGGATAGGTGTTTTTGCACTCGACTCCACCCTTACAAACACCCATATCAAAACACGCAAGCCCATCTGAAATAGGTTCCTCATAACAAATATCATCAGCATTCTCATAAGTATCTTGTGCCATCACAAGTATTGGTAAAACAATAAATAAAAAAATTAAAGAATTTAGTTTAAGACATTTCATAATAATCCTTTTTTAATTAAAAGTAATAAAAAAAGAGTAAAATTGTCTTTTTTTATTTTTCTCTATACTTTATATTGTAACACTTTTTTTTACAGATTGTTCTGAAATAGGAAAAAAAAGTTAATTTTGATAGAAATAGTGTTATTTTTTAATCTCGTTAAGATTTGCACAAAATTTTTTTTGTTTCAGATGGCAATAGCTCAGTCGGTAGAGCAAGTGACTGAAAATCACTCTGTTCTTGGTTCGATTCCGAGACAGGCCACCGCCTTTTTTACAAATTTTCTTCCATTTAACCCCTATTATATAACTTTTCGATAAAATAACATTTAATTTAATTTATTAGGATATTTTCATATGAAATCAAAACTTTCTTTTTTTCTTGCTTTATCTTTTATCGTCCTGTTTACTTCTTGTTCAAAAGAAGTAGATGAGTACAATAAACCTGCCGTTTATTGGTATGGGAAGATTGTAGAATCTATTTCAGCGGGTAATATTGACAAAGCAGATGATTATTACTCTTCACTCCAAGGAGAGCATATAGGTTCACCTCTTTTACCTGAAGCGACCATGATTCTTGCTATTGCACATATGCATAATGAGGAGTACCTTTTAACGGAACACTTTTTAAATGAATATGTGAGGCGTTATGCAAATGCCAATGAAAGAGAATTTGCAGAGTTTTTAAAAATAAAAGCCAAGTATAAAGCTCTGCCAAACCCTAGACGCGATCAGGTGCTTATCCTAGACGCGATTAAAGATGCAAAAACATTTAAACAAAATTATCCGTACTCTATGTACTACTCTTTGGTGGACACAATGCTGACAAATTTATATCTGGCGGATGCTTCTTTAAACGAGGCTATTGCAGATTTGTATGTTAGACTTGACAAACCAAAAGCTGCAGCATATTATAGAGCTTTAAGACCGGAACCGTGGATAAATTGGAATGAAATCGATCGTGCAAATACATCATGGTACAGAGAAATATTTGAAGGCGACGGTACTGCAAGTTGGTATGCTTTTATGGTTCCAGATACCGACAGTGTTGTTTCTCGTAATACAGTCAAATCTGACGAGAATGAAACAAAATAATTTATAAGGAACCTATTTTATGAAACTAAGCAATTATGGAGAATTTCCTGCTGATATTCCAGTTATAGCAGAAGATGAGCTTTTTTTATATCCTTTTATGATTTCACCGCTGTTTTTAAGCGATGAAGTCAATATTAAAGCGGCTACAAAGGCCATAGAAGACAACTCTTTAGTTATAATCTGTCCGACAAAACCTGCCCATGAGGGTGAAAGAGACTATGATGCACTTTATGATGCAGGGGTGGTTGGTTCTATTATGAGAAAAGTTTCACTGCCTGACGGGCGCGTAAAAGTACTTTTTCAGGGACTTGCACGTGCAAAATCTTTGTATAAAGTCTCTGATGACCCAATTATAGCCCATGTTGATGTTATACAAGCAAGAGAAGTCAACTCTTTAAAAATTGATGCGATACTTGAAGTAGTGCGTGAAAAAGTAAGAGCTTTGGCTGCCGTTAGTAACTACTTTCCACCTGATCTACTGCGAACTATAGAAGAAAATCATGACCACAACCGTATTATAGATCTTATATGTTCGACGATTAAGCTCAAAAAAGAGCAGGCATACAAACTTTTTATAGAAACAGATACGGAAAAAAGATTTTTGGATTTGATTGATTTGTTGATTGATGAAATCGAAGCAAATAAACTGCAACGCGAAATTCGTTCAAAAGTACACACACATATAGAAAAAGTGAATAAAGAGTATTTTTTAAAAGAGCAGTTAAAACAGATTCAAAAAGAATTAGGTACAGACACTTCTCGCGAAGAAGAGATAGAAGAGTATAAAAAGAAATTAGAAGCAAAAAAAAAGGAAATGGGTGAAGATGCTTATAAAGAGATAAGTAAGCAGCTTGAGAGATTTGCTCGTATGCATCCTGACTCTTCAGATGCTTCTATGACGCAAACATATCTTGATTGGGCACTAGATCTGCCTTTTGGTTCTTTATCAAAAAAACCTTTACGTATTGAGAGTGTTGAAGAACAACTTAACAAAGATCACTTTTCATTGAAAAAGCCAAAAGAGAGAATTGTTGAGTATTTTGCTGTAAAAGAGCTGCTTGAGCTACGGGGTGTTTCGGCGAAAAAAAGTGCCGGAGCAATTTTATGTTTCTCGGGCCCTCCGGGTGTAGGAAAAACATCATTGGCAAATTCAATAGCCACAGCTCTTAAACGTCCTCTTGTCCGTATAGCACTCGGTGGGCTTGAAGATGTCAATGAACTGCGTGGACACCGTCGTACTTATGTCGGGGCTATGCCAGGACGTATTGCGCAAGGATTGATTGATGCCAAAAAAATGAATCCGGTGATTGTACTTGATGAAATTGATAAAATAACACGTTCTCAAAGAGGGGATCCGACTGCGGCACTTTTAGAGATTTTAGATCCTGAACAAAACAGTGAATTTCGTGATTATTATTTGAACTTTGATTTAGATTTGGGTAATGTTATTTTTATTGCGACGGCAAATGATGTTGGGCGTATTCCTGCACCTTTACGCGATAGAATGGAATTTATTACCTTAAGTTCATACACACCACAGGAAAAATTTGAAATAGCACGTCGTTATTTATTGCCACAGGAGTTGAAAAAACATGGACTTAAAAAGTCTGAGCTAACTATTTCAAAATCGGCATTAAAAGAGTTGATTCATAGTTATACACGAGAAGCAGGTGTGAGAAATTTACGTCGGCGTATTGCTGAAATGGCAAGAAAAGCGGCGATGGAAATTCTCAAACACAGTGACATCAGTAAGGTTTCCGTAACATTGAAAAACTTGAAAAACTTTTTTGACAAAAGCGTCTTTGAAATTGAAAAAACAAATAAAATTCCTGTTGTTGGCGTAGTAAACGGGCTTGCTTGGACGGCCGTAGGTGGAGATGTTCTGAAAATTGAAAGCATTCGTATTAAAGGCAAGGGAAATCTACAGCTTACAGGAAGTCTTGGCGATGTAATGAAGGAATCGGCACGAATTGCGATGAGCGTTGTTAAAACACTTATAGACAAGAGAAAGCTAAAAATTTCGCAAGATAATATTCCTCTTACATTTAAAGAAAAAGAGGAGATTATAGAAGTTGATCCGAGTGAAGTGTATAAGCGCTATGACTTGCATGTACATGTACCCGATGGCGCAACACCAAAAGATGGTCCGAGTGCGGGTATTGCAATGGTTACCGTGATATCTTCCATTCTTGGCTCCTATAAGGTTCGTTCAGATATTGCGATGACAGGGGAAGTGTCACTCACTGGAGATGTGTTGCCAATAGGTGGACTCAAAGAAAAGCTTATAGCTGCATACAAAGCAGATATGACAAAAGTTTTAATACCTGCAAAAAATTATGAACGAGATTTGGATGATATTCCAAAAGAGGTAAGAGAAGCACTTAAAATTGTTCCGGTTAAAAGAGTGGAAGAAGTGTTAAAACAAGTTCTTGTATAGAACCTGTTTTACTTTTTTAAACGATGACTGTTTTTATTTTTGCAATCAGATCGTCGTTACGTATAGGTTTCATTAAAAACCCGTTTGCTCCGCATTCTAATGCTTCAGCCTTTTTTGTTTCATCTGTTGTGAGTACAATAATAGGTAATTGACGTAAGTTTTCATCTGCACGCACTACTTTGAGCATATCAATTCCACCCATAACTGGCATAATAATGTCTAAAAGTATCAAGTCGATATCATCACGACTTTTAAGAACACCTATAGCATCCGAACCATTTTTTGTCTCTATGACCTCTTTTACATTTCCACTTTTCATAAGCATAGATTTTAATAGTTTTAAGTTTATGAGGTCATCATCAACGGCTAATACAACTAAATCAGTTTTTTTCATATATATTTCCTTAAATAAATTTTTCTATAACAAGTCGAAGCAAGTCTTTGTTTATAACATTTTTAATAGTCTCATCCACATATTGTAAATCATTTTTATTATCTGGCATTGCCGGATCAACAATTAATACCAAATGAGTAGGAAGTTTTCTTTTGTCACTATTTGATTTAACCAACTGCGCAAAATCTTCTAAATCTAGTGTTTCAGTCTCTTTGTCAAAAAGGATAAGCTTATAACTGTCATCTTCAATTTTCTTTTGTAAGTCATTTATATTATTTGTAACTTCATAACTATAATTTAAAGAATCAAGAATTTTTGTAAAGAGTTTTGTTTCAAAAGGACTTTTTTTAGCCAGTAAAATATCAGCTTTGTATTTTGCCGGATTTTCTTCTACTGTTTGTTCTTGCTCTTGAATTGGCTGAATTTCTGGAACCTTAGTTGTTGTAGGTGCTTGTTGTTCGGCTTCTTCTTGCTCATTTACATCTACGATGTGGTCCGCAAGGAAATAATTAAGCAGTGTTATAATTTCTTCACGTACAAGCGGTTTTGTCGTATATTCATCAAGTCCAGCTTTCAGAAATCTTTCGCGGTCACCCTTGAGGGCATTGGCTGTAAGTGCAATAATAGGAACATGAGGCTGGTTGTATACATCTTCATATTCAAGAATCTCTTGGGTAGCTTCAATGCCGTCAAGGAATGGCATTTGAATATCCATAAAAATTAAATCATAATTATTGTCTTTTCGTTTTTGAAACGCTTCAAGCCCATTTGAAGCTATGTCAACGCTTAAACCTAAATCTTCAAGTGTACGTTTGATGAGTTTTTGGTTAATAATATTATCTTCGGCAACAAGCACTTTTGCAGCAAATTTGGAGGTACCTGTTGTAAAAACTTTATGTGAAGTTGTTTTTATTTTTGGTGCGGTAAAATTTTCACTTTGATAGTTTTCGAGTGCTATTTTTAATTTAGTATTATTTAATGGCTCATAGATGGTTTTGAATATTTCAATTCCAAGAGCATCAATTTTACGCATAAAATAAGACTTTGTGAGTAAAATCATTTTTTGCTCTAAATTGCTGTACTCTTTTAAATCTTTTTCATTTGTGTACTCATAATCAATAAATAACAGATCGTAATTTTTCTGTTTTTGCAAGGTTTTGAGCTCATTGGCGTTTTTGAAAGTAGTATGACTTACGCCATAAAAATCAAGATACTCTTTGAGGTAAATATCCTGTCTTTTTGTTTTATGTGGAGATTCCAAGATTAAAGCATTGATTCCTGAATAACTTTCTTTTGACGTCTCATTAACGACTTCTATCTCTTCAAAATCAAGTGTAAAGAAGAATGTTGTTCCTTCTCCTGGTTCACTGTGAAGGTCGAGTTGTCCACCCATAAGCTCGATAAAACGTGCAGAAATAGTAAGACCGAGACCTGTACCGCCGTATTTACGTGTAATTGACGTATCTGCTTGTGAAAAAGCTTCAAAAATTCTAGATTTTTGCTCACTGGTAACACCGATACCGCTGTCTTGTACTTCAAACCTTACACGGGTTGTACCTTCTTGTGTTGATTGGAGTTTTCTGATATCTACGTTGATGGCACCAGAACTGCTCGTAAATTTAACAGCATTTGAGAGTAGGTTAATAAGAACTTCTTTAATTTTCGTTGGATCACCTTTGAGGGGTTGTTCCAGTTCAGGGTCAATAAAACATCCCAAATCAATATGCTTTTCACTTGCACGAACGGCATAGACATCAACAGCACTTTCAAATTCTTCAATAGGATTAAATATGACATCTTCAATTTCAAGTTTATTACTCTCGATTTTTGAAAGATCAAGAATGTTATTTATAATTTCAAGGAGGTTTTCTGAAGATTTTTCAATAATTTCAACAAATTCTTGTTGTTCTTCTTCAAGCCCTGTATCTTTAAGTAATTCTGTAAATCCAACAATTCCATTGAGTGGTGTTCGGATTTCGTGTGACATATTTGCTAAGAACATTGATTTTGCTTCACTTGCTTCTTGTGCGGCTTTTTTATCTTGCTTGGTCTGTTCAATGATTTTTTCAAGAAGGCTGTAAGCTTCTTCCGTTCCTTTTGCAGTATGGAGATTAATCTCAATGGCTTTGTCACTTTCTTTTGTGTCTTCAGCAACTTTTTTGAGAACATTTTCAAGATTTTGGATATTTTTAGCAATTTCATTTGAAAGTAAAAATCCTAAAATTGCCAATATGATTGAAATCAGCCAAATAGTTACTGTAATAGCCAAAAATTGTAAAGCTTCAATTTTTACTTGAACTGCTCTCGCATCCATTGCGCTTAAAAGTAAGTTTTCTCCCTCGGAGATAAGATTACTTTTTTCTGAGAGCATAGCAAACCAGACACCCGGATTTGTTTTATATTCCCCATTCAAAGCGGCACTTAAGATAGATGCACGTTCGGTGTTGAGATCATCAAAGAGTTCAAGAGTGTCCTCACTTTGAAACAATTCATTGAGTTTTGTTTCGAGTGTTTTGTTTTTAATATTATAATAATTAATTGCATCTGCTTTTGCTATTAACGAGAGCCATTTATTTATTTCTTTTTCATCCATCTTTGTGGAACGGGCAAGTATATAAGAGATGAAATCGCGTTCATCTGCTGTATATGCATTTGCATGGACCAATGAGATATAAACGGAGGAATAAGTGTTGATTTTACTATCAAGCTGATTTGATGTAATTGTTTCAAGTTTTTTAATGATTATTTGCTCTGTGTTAACATATATTTTGTTGTATATATCTTCAAAAGTAGCTTGATGGGTATCAACTAATGTTCTAGAATGTTTGATACTTTGTATTGCCTGTGCTAATGTAGTGTCATGTTTGGCTTCTGCTTTTAAGTGTTGAAAATAGAGCGCTTCTTGCTGATCAACTATTTTTCTCTGTTTTAAAAGAGATTTTAATGTATTTGGCGATGAATTACCAAGATATATTACTGTCATACCTCTTTCACGAGATATATTTCTTAGGAGGTTATTAAGCTCTCGGTTGCTTGAGAGTTTATCTTGAATAGTTTGAGCTGCTTTATAATTTTTATATGAATTAAAAACAAAATAACTTGTAATAGAAATTAAAATAATAATTGGTAATAAACTAATAAGTCTAAGTCTATTTTTTAAGCTTACCTGCATCGATTAATCCTCTTCTTTTGAAATTGTTGTAAGTACTTTGTCTATTTGTGTGACAGCCTGCGTAACGGCATTTTTGTCTGTAGAATGCATGAGTGTCTCAAGCTTATTGGTAAATGCATGCATCCTCATATTATCACTCATACCTTTTAATTTTAATGCTTGTCGTTGCACTGTTTTGTAATCATCATTGACAATAGCATTATTGATTTTCTCAAATATACTAGAGGCTTCTTTAACAAAGTCTTTAAATAGTTCATTAAAACTTTCTAAGTCTAAGCCTATCTCCTTGGCAATTTTTTCTTTAGAATATTTTTCTTCACTCTGAGCTTCAATCTCCGGCTCTTCTTTAAAGCTTAAAGTAGGTTCTGTTGCAATCTCTGGCTCGGCTTCTTTTTCTTGAATCTCTAGGGGAATTTCTTCTGTTTCTTCTTTGAATTCCAAAAGTTCTTCCGGCTCTTGGGATATTATTTCAAGCTTTTCATCATCTGGAGCTATAAATTCATCATCTGAGAGTTCAGGTAAATTGATCTTTTGAGGAACTTCTTCATCTTTAATTGCTACTTCTGTCATCTCTTTAGCGGAAAGGTTTGCTATGATATTGTAAAAGTTATCCAAATTCATTTTTATAACATCTGCATCGGAAGCGGCATTGACAATTGAAAGTACTTCATGAGCATCTTCTATGCGTAGGTTTGCAGCCACTCCTTTTAATTTGTGTGAGAGAATTTTGACATTGTT
>Ga0256842_1001973_pt1 | contig 15479 bp, 10 predicted proteins | sample 4559240metaG_FD_185973 | JGI IMG/M metagenome (GOLD analysis project Ga0256842, IMG submission 185973) | Hydrothermal vent microbial communities from Guaymas Basin, Mexico - 4559-240 | ecosystem: Environmental > Aquatic > Marine > Hydrothermal vents | place: Mexico: Guaymas Basin | collected...
GGCGCAGGCAATGGCACCGGCGTGGTTGCGCGGCGGGTTTGTGTTTATGCTTATCGGTTTTGGTACCAAGATGGGCCTGGCCCCCATGCATACCTGGAAACCAGACGCCTACGGCGAATCGCCGGGTATGGTAGGTGCGTTACTGGCCAGCGGCCTTACCAGTGTGGCTTTTCTGGCGGTTATGCGCGGTGTGCAGGTGATGGCGGCCGCCGGTCTGCTGGCCGAGGCGCGTCGTTCGCTGCTGATCCTGGGAATATCGTCGCTGCTGGTGGCGGCGCTGTTTATGCTGCGCCAGAACGATATCAAGCGCGCCCTGGCCTATTCCAGCGTGGAGCACATGGGGATTCTGGCACTTGGAGTCGGGTTGGGCGGCGCGGCGGTGTTTGCTGCCATGTTTCATCTGCTTGGCAACGCCTTTACCAAGGGAGCGCTGTTTTTAAGCGCCGGTAATATCCACCGTATCTATAGCGGCAAGCAGTTGGCGCAGGTACGCGGTGCGCTGGAACAGGTGCCTTTTTCCGGTGCATTGCTGCTACTGGGGTTTCTGGCCATCAGCGGCTCGCCGCCGTTTGCGCTGTTTTCCAGCGAATTTATGCTGTTGCGTGCCGCCTTTGGCGGCGGACAAACGCTTATAGCCGTGGTTGTCCTGCTGTTGCTGGCGGTGGTGTTTATCGGCCTGGCCGGCACGCTGTTGTCGGCCACCATGGGACATTCCGGCTCGTTTTCCGCTGCCCATGCCGATTTTAAGGATGATGTGTGGACAGTGATGGCGCCGCTGTTGCTGCTGCTGGCGGTGTTGCTGGTGGGTGTGTACCTGCCGCCGCCGTTGCGGCAGCTCTTCAGTGCCGCAGCGGCGCAACTGGAGGTGGGCTGATGGTGGATAGCGCAGTACGAATCAGCAATAACGATGTGGTGGCGCTGGCGGATGTGCAGCTGTGGCCGTTGCCGCGTTTTATTGCCGCCATTGATGTGGAACTGGCCGGTGGCGCGCGGGTAGTCAGCTATTTTGCCCACCATGGCGGCACGGCTAAGGTAGAGTTGTGGTGTGTGCTGGCCCATGACGACCGGGGCGAGCTGATGGTGTTGCGCAGTCACAGCGATGCCGAGTTTCCGTCGCTGGCGGCGCGCCATCCCCAGATTCAACTGTTTGAGCGGGAGATATACGAGCAGTTCTCCCTGGTGCCCGTCGGTCATCCGTGGCTCAAGCCGATACGCTTCGAGCCCTCGTGGCGCGACCACGCGGCATCCGCTGCGGTAATCGGCGATTTTACCCCGTATCAAGTGGCGGGAGAGGAGATTCACGAAGTCGCCGTCGGCCCGGTGCATGCCGGAGTGATTGAGCCGGGGCATTTCCGTTTTCAGTGTCACGGCGAGGAGGTCAAACACCTGGAAATTTCCCTCGGTTTTCAGCATCGCGGCGTGGAACATCTGCTGGTGGGCGGTCCCACGGCGGCAACCCTGCTGCAGATGGAGGCGTTGGCCGGGGATACCACCATCGGTCATACCAGTGCCTATTGTCAGTTGTGCGAAAGTCTGGGCGGGGTGAAGATAACTCCAGCGGCGGCACGTTTGCGCGCCATTGCCCTGGAACTGGAGCGGCTGGCCAACCACGTTGGCGATGTCGGCGCGTTGTCCGGCGATACCGGTTTTCTTACCACCGCCAGTTACTGCGGCAGTATTCGCGGCAATATTCTCAACCTCAGTGCCGATATCTGCGGTAATCGTTTTGGCCGTGGTCTGTTGCGCCCCGGCGGGGTCAATTTTGCTGTGGATGAGGCGTTGGCGCAGGATCTGCTGGAAAAGCTGGACGCCATTGAGGATGAAACCAACGGTGCCATCGCCCTGTTTTACGATTCGCCGTCGGTGTTGGCGCGGATGGATGGTGTTGGTTGTGTTTCCATGGCAGTGGCTGCCGAACTGGGGCTGGTAGGTCCGGCGGCGCGTGCCAGTGGCCTGGTGCGCGATGTGCGCCAGCATTATCCCGGCGTGGCTGACGACGATTTTACCGCTGCCGAGGTGGAAAACGCCGGTGATGTTCAGGCGCGCGCCCTGGTGCGGCGGCGCGAGATTGCCGCCAGCTTCGCCCTGGTGCGCCAGCGTTTGCAGCAACTGCCGCCGGGCGAGGTGGCGCTGCCGGTGGCGTCGTTGCTGCCGGAACATATCGGCGTGGCGCTGGTGGAAGGATGGCGCGGCGAGATTGTTCACGTGGCCATCACCGACGACGCTGGCCGTTTTGCCCGCTACAAGGTGGTCGATCCATCGTTTCATAACTGGAGCGGCCTGGCTATGGCGCTGCGCGGTCAGCAGATATCCGATTTTCCCCTGTGCAACAAGAGTTTCAACCTGTCTTACTGCGGGTTCGATCTGTAACGAGGAGAGCGATCATGCTCAAAATAATTCCTGAACGCTTTCGCCAGGGTTATCGCACCAGCGCCTTTCCCCGGCGCGAGCCGCAACTCAGCGCTCGTTTTCGCGGTGTGCCGCAGATAGACGGCGGCAAATGCCCGCCGACATGTCATTACTGTGTCGATAACTGCCCCATGCAAGCGATAACCCGGGTGGCCGGTAAGGTGGTGATCGATCTGGGGCGCTGTCTGTTTTGCGCCAAATGTGTGTGTCCCCACGACGCCATCAGTTTCAGCGCCGACTACCGGCTGGCGGTGCGCGAGCGGCGGCAGTTGCAGCTAAGCGCGGATGACAGCCTGGAACTGGCGCAGCCGCTGGCGGACGAATTACGCCGCCTGTTTGGCCGTTCTCTCAAGTTGCGTCAGGTCAGTGCCGGTGGTTGTAACGCCTGCGAGGCCGATTTTAACGTCCTCGGCGTACCCACCTTCGATCTGGGCCGCTTTGGTATTCAGGTGGTGGCATCGCCGCGCCACGCCGACGGCCTGCTGGTTACCGGCCCGGTTACTGCCAATATGCGCGCCGCCCTGCTCGATACCTACGCTGCCCTGCCCGAGCCGCGTCTGGTCATTGTCTCCGGGGCCTGCGCCATCAGCGGCGGTCCCTTTGCCGCCAGCGCCGTGGCTGGCAATGGCGTTGATGAATTGCTGCCGGTGGATCTATACGTGCCCGGTTGTCCGCCCCATCCGTACACCCTCCTCGACGGCCTGTTGCGTCTGCTCGGGCGGCGCTAGCAGCCTGTCGGTCTTAGGTCAAAATGCAGCAAAACAAGCAAAATTCAAAGCCGGACATCCATTCAAAATTATTTTTCGCAGCACAGGAGCCAACCTTGGAAGCCACTTTCCCAAAAAACCGGAAAGTCCGACAGTTTCCTAGGTGCGGTTATAGCGACAATAAAAAAGTAGTAGCATAATTTTATTATCAGTATAAAAATACTGCGGACGCCGCCATTTTTTTATGCTACAATGCGCCTCCAACACGCTGGCGGGAGGATTGTAGCTGTATGGCAGATGTCACGAAATTTCTTAACGGCATAGAAAATTTTCAACAGCGCCATTTTGGCGAGAACGCCGAACTGGCCAGCACCCTGGTTGATGGTCAACAGCCGCAGGCGCTGCTCATCGGCTGTTGCGATTCACGCGTCGATCCGGCGGTATTGCTCAACTGTGATCTGGGCGAGCTGTTTATTTTGCGCAACATCGCCAACCTGGTGCCGCCGTATATTTACAACGATGACTACCACGGCGTCAGTTCCTCCCTGGAATACGCCGTGTGTAGGCTGGAAGTTACCGATATTATTGTATTGGGTCACTCCGAATGTGGTGGTATCGCCGCCTTGATGGAGGCGGATGACAGCGGCGACAGTGGTGAGTTCATCGGCAAGTGGGTCAACATCGCCGCCGCAGCACGCGACAAGGTGCTGGCCGAGATGCCCGATGCCCCCAGGGATAAACAGGCGCGCGCCTGCGAGCGCGAGGCAATCCTCATCTCCCTGAAAAACCTCATGACCTTTCCGTGGGTCAAAGAGCGCGTGGCCAAAGGGCAGTTGTGTCTGCACGGCTGGTACTACAACATCAAAACCGGCCAGTTACGCTATTACAATCAGCTTACCGGCGAGTTCGAAATTCTGGTGCGCCGCTACGAAAAAAGCCCCCCTCCCGCCGATGCCGTGTAAGTAGCGCCGCTTTTCAAATCAATGCTGGCGATGCAAAAATTCCGCCCACCTGCGTTGTAGGCGTTTGTTTAAGACTTTGATATACGCCTTTACCCTTGAACAACCGTTACGCCTTGATGGGTTAGCCATCTTAAGTGTTTTTGCGCGACCATCAAGCAATTCTCTGCCTCATCCTGTCTTGACAAGGTGCCGTGTGTAAAGCGGTTGCTGGCGGTTGTGTCTTTCATTTGCTGTTTGTGCTAGCATGTGCTAGCGTTGTCTGTGTCAAGTGAATCTCTAAAGGAGAAAGTGCCGTGACTAGACAACTTAATTTACGTGTTAAGGACGAATTCGCCAGTGGGTTGGAGAGACTATCAAAGAAAACCGGGCGGTCCATGGCTTCAGTGCTGGAGATTGTCGCCGGTCAGGCTATTGAAGCAGCGGAAGCGGACATCCTCTTTGAAGAACAGGCCTTGCGTGCATGGGAAGAATACGAACTGACAGGAAAATGTGTTGATAGTGATGAAATAGACTCAATGTTTGCCCAGGCGCTGGAAAGCGCCAGAAGAGCGGCAAAGAATGGTGCCAATGAAGCGTAGAGTTGTGGCTACTCCCCTGTTTGTCAGTAATTTGCAGGCATATCTGGACGAATATGCCCAACGCGGAGCGGTGCGCTTTGTCGAACGTTTATGGCGCAATTACAGGGAAATGGTGGAAAATATTTCCACTTTTCAGATGATGTCGCCAGCGCGTAAGCGGGTTATACAGGGGAAAAGAGTTGTGGTGCGCGAATATGTGCTGCATGCCGGAGCGCGCGATTTTCTGGTGTTGTACAATGTTCCTGACGATGATAGCGAGGCGGTCATATTGTTGAACATCAGAATTGGCGGGCAGAACCATTTTAAGTGGAAAATGCCCCTTTAGCCGGGAGCCAGATACTATGATGGCGCCGCAAAAATTCCGCCTGCCTGCGTTGCAGGCGTTTGTTCAAGACTTTAGTATACGCTTTCATCCTTGAATGACCATTACGCCGTGGTGGGCGAGATTTTTGCTAAGCTATCTTACTTATTTTTTGTGAGATTATTATAATATGGCTGAATACCAACGCACAGTACTTGCCAACGGCCTGCGTCTGCTGGTGAGCGAGTCGCCCCATTTGCACAGCGTCGAGATTGTCTGTTATGTCGGCGTCGGTTCCCGCAACGAGGGGGTCGGTGAGGCAGGAATCAGCCATTTTCTCGAACATATGCTGTTTCGCGGCAACGACGAGTATAGCGACGGCCCGGCCATTGAACAGGCATTTGAGCATTTGGGCGGCTCCATCAATGCCGCCACCGATGCCGAAACCACGCTGTTTGCCGTCAATGTTCATCCTGATTGCGCTGATGAAGCGTTGCGTCTGTTGGCGTTGCTGCTGTTGCGGCCTACGTTTGCCGGGCTGGAGACGGAGCGGGCCATTATTCTGGAAGAGGCGCTGGCCGATTTTAACGAACAGGGCGAGGATATCTGTCCCGATAACCGCATGGCGGCGCTGCTGTGGTGCGACCATCCTCTGGCGCGACCGGTTATCGGTTATCCGCACACCATTCGCGCTGTGGACGAGGCGGCGTTGCGACGCTGGCACCGGCGCTATTATGTGCCGGGCAATGTGGTGATCAGCGTGGCCGGGGCGGTGGATAACGACGCCATGTGCCGCGCGGCGCAGCGCTATTTTGCCGCCTGGAATGGAGAACTGCCGCCACCGCCACCGCTGTGGCGGCCTCGACCGTTGGCGCAGCGCACCTGCTGGGTGCGCGATTCCGCTGCCCAGGTGACGCTGCAACTGGGTTGGCGCAGCGCTGGTCGCCACAGTGACACAGCCTTTGCCCTGCGCGGCGTGCGGCGCATTCTCGGCGATGGCGGTGCCTGCCGGTTGATGCGCAGCCTGCGCGAGGAGGCCGGTCTTACCTACAGTGTCGATGCCACTCTGGAGGAATACGCCGAATGCGGCTGTTTTTCCATCGATCTGGCGGTGGAAGCGGAAAAACTGCCGCTGGCGGTGAAACTGCTGTTGCGCGAAGTTGCCGCCGTGATGCAGGAGATTGAGGCGGAGGAGTTGCAGCGCCTGGTGCGCAGTAGCGTCTACCGCCTCCATTTCAGCCGCGACGATGTCAGCGCCCTGGCGGCCCGCTACGGCTGGGGTGAACTTAGCGGCGCCATGCAGACCCTTGACGACGAGCGCCGCGCCTGGAACAACATCAGCGCCGCCGCTATCTGCCGCGCTGCCCGGCATCACCTGTGCCTGGACAACCTGTGCCTGGTCTGCATTGGACCGTGGCGCAAGCAAGAGCGCGCCGCAGTGGAGAAATTGTTGCAATAATTTGTTGTTGTCACAAGGGTGGCTTGTGCCGTCTGGTGACGGGTGAGCAAGAGAGGCGGTTGACGGTGCAGATAAAAAAACAATGGCTGCTGATCGATTTTGTCCTCAAAGAGTGGCTGCTGGTGGCACCGGCGCTGGGGGCGGTGCTTACATCGGTGTACCTTGGCCGGGTAACGGCGTGGACGGCGGCGGAGATGCAGGTGTTGCTGTTGCTGCTGGCGCTGTTTGTTGCCGTCAGCGGTTTGCAGCACAGCGGCGCTGTCGATCTGCTGGCGGCGCGGTTGCAGCGGCGCCGCGGCCGCCTGGCGGTCAAGCTGGTGCTGATGACGTTTTTTCTCGCCATGGTAGTTACTAACGACGCTGCCCTGATTGTTATGGTTCCCCTAACTTTAGCGCTTAAGCCGCGTGCGGCTCAGGCGCTGGTTATTCTCGAAGCGCTGGCCGCTAACGCCGGCTCGGCGCTCACGCCGGTGGGGAATCCGCAGAACCTGTTTATCTACTGGTCCTACGCATTGAGGCCGCTGGAATTTGTTATGGCCATGGCACCGCTGGCGCTACTGTTTCTACTGGTACTGCTGGTTGCCGCAGCCATGGTGGATCGGGGCGAAGAGGCACCGGCACCGGTAGCTGCTGGTGCTGTCTGTGGCCGTAAGACAGCCATTTACACCCTGCTGCTCGGGCTGGTGCTGCTGGCGGTGGTGCATGTACTGCCGGTGTACGCGGCGCTGGCGGTGGTGGTGTATGCCCTGCTGTGCGACCGGCAGGCGCTGCGTATCGACTATACCCTGCTGTTCAGTTTTGCCTTTTTCTTTGTGCTGGCGGCCAATCTCAAGACCATTCTGGCCGCGTCAATAGCCTGCGGCGGTCACGTATTCCTGTTTTCGGCTCTGGCCAGTCAGGTGATGAGCAATGTCCCGGCGGCGCTGCTGTTCGCCCGTTTCAGCGCCGACTGGCACGCCCTGCTGTGGGGGGTGAATGTCGGCGGTTTCGGCAGCCTGTTCGGCTCTCTGGCCAACCTCATCGCCTATCGCATCTATGTCGCCCACCACGGCGGCGGAGTCAACGTACGCTTTGCGCTGAAATTCCAGTTGTGGGGCTACGCCGCTTTTCTGCTGGCGGCGGCGCTGTATGCGGTGGTGTGGAGGTGTTAACTGTATTTTTACAGATTTTGCTGACGAGCCCCTTTTTGTACTGTTTAAAATGACCTGCCTGCCACAATCGATGCAGCACTGTCAGATCCAAACCATACGTTGGCGGTTATACCAGACAGCCGGAAAAATAGTCAAACACACAGGAGCGATATCCTTAAAAGTCAGCAACTCTATGTACAGGTTATTAAACGAAATCAGAGCCAGAAACTACGAGGAGATGATTATGTCATAAATAGCCGACGCAAACAGCAATGAGCAATCAAATAGACAGGTGCGCCTAAAAACTGCTGAAAACGCCTCAAAACTAAAACAGGGCTAATAAATGGAGGAAGTTTTTCCTGTCATGGAATGATCTGTCTGAATTTAGAGCTGCAAAATGCCATTTTGTAGTGATTGGATAAGTTTGTTAAAGTCTATCGTGGATTTTGGGGTGATGTTTTGCATTTGACAGCGATGCGCCGGTAACGCTATAAAGAAAAATTACGTGTGCGTACAGATCACGACCACTTTCACTTGCAACCGCTACAACCATCATGCGGTTGCCACCGTTTCGGGTGCTATGTAATGCTGATATTGCCATGAAAAATTTGAATGAAAAAGCCCAAGCCAATCTTGAGAACCTCTACCGGATATTCACTGTTCCTGAGGCGCCTGACTCCACCCTCGGCAGTATCGACCACGCCATAACCGACAATGTCGCCGGTTTTCTGCAACAGCACATAGTGGCACTGCAACGGGAACTGGAAGAAATTGAAGGGGATTTTGCCGATTCACGCATCCCGGAGCAGCCGAGTTTCGTCTCGGAATACACCGAATTCGTCAAAGAGAAACTGGTAGCCCAGTCGGTGCACACCGCTTCGCCGGGATTTGTCGGCCACATGACCTCGGCCATGCCCTACTTTATGCTGCCGCTAACCCGCATCATGACCGCTTTGAACCAGAATCTGGTCAAGGTGGAAACTTCCAAGGCGTTCACGCCGCTGGAGCGGCAGGTGCTGGCCATGCTGCATCGGCTGGTCTACAACGGTGACGACGATTTCTACGCCCGCTGGATTCACGACAGCAACAGCGCCCTGGGTGCGTTCTGTTCCGGCGGCACGGTGGCAAACATCACCGCGCTGTGGGTAGCCCGCAATCAACTGTGCGGCCCGGATGGTGATTTTCCCGGCATCGCCGCCACGGGGTTGTCAGGCGCTTTGCAGTACCTTAACTGCAGCGGGTTGGCGGTACTGGCTTCGCGCCGCGCCCATTATTCTCTGGGCAAAGCGGTCGATCTCCTCGGCATTGGCCGCGACAACCTTATTCCAGTGCCTACAGACAACCACAACCGTATCGACATGCGCCAGCTACGCAACCACTGTCATCGGGTACAGGACGATGGCAAGCGGGTACTGGCGCTGGTGGGCATAGCCGGAACCACCGAAACCGGCAACGTCGATCCGCTGGAAGAGATGGCCGATCTGGCCGGTGAGTTGGGCTGCCATTTTCACGTCGACGCCGCCTGGGGCGGGCCGACGTTGTTTTCTGACACCCACCGCTGGCGTCTGCGCGGCATCGAACGAGCCGACTCGGTCACCATTGACGCCCACAAACAGCTGTATGTCCCCATGGGCGCCGGTATGGTACTGTTTAAAAACCCGGCGGCGGCGACGGCCATCGAACACCACGCCGCCTATATTCTGCGCCACGGCTCCAAAGACCTGGGCAGCCATACCCTGGAGGGCTCCCGCCCCGGTAAGGCGATGCTGGTTCATGCCGGGCTGTCCATCATCGGTCGGCGCGGTTACGAACTGCTCATAGACCTGGGCATTGCCCGGGCGCAAAAATTTGCCGATACCATTCAGGCTCACCCCGATTTTGAGCTGATTACCGCGCCGGAACTCAACATCCTCACTTATCGCCACAACCCCGCCTGGCTGCAGCAGGCAATGAAAAAAGCGCCGCACCACCAGTTAATCCAGATCAACGCCATCATCGACCAGATCACCCGCATCATTCAGAAATCCCAGCGTGAAGCGGGTAAAACCTTTGTCTCGCGCACCCGTCTGGAACCGCCGTGCTACCACGGCTGTACCATCACTGTCTTCCGTGTGGTACTGGCAAACCCGTTGACTACCGATGAAATCCTTGCTAGTGTGCTTGATGAGCAGCTTAAATTAGCGAAGGACAGTCAATTAAAAGCCTATTTTTCCCGCCTTAAAGAGCTGGCGACAGAGATCAACCGCTAACACCCACAGTCCGGCAGCATTAAGCACCGTGTTACGGCACGGAAGTTCTGGAGGGCATATGTGTCGCAGTACCCTGTTCACCAAACTGTTCCTGCTGCTACTGTTTGCCTGTGCGATGTTTTTTGTCGGCACCTACTACTATGCCATTCCACTAATCGATCAGCGCATTTACGACATTGAAGTTCACGCCGGCAAGACATCTCTGAACAACCTGTATTCATTGCTTAAACAGAGCAAGCAAGACGTGGCCGCCTGGGAGCAGTATTCGCTGAACAGCCATAAAAAAAACCTCAAAAACCTCATAAATATCGCCGGCAAACTGCTGCACAGCATATATGTCCGCTACAGCGAACATAAACTCACGATGCAGCAAGCGCGTGCCGAGGCTATCGCCATCATCAGCAATTTTCGCTACGACAAGAACAACTACCTGTACCTTCTGGACTATAACGGTACATTCATTTACCATCCCGATCCTAAACTTGATGGCTACAACGGCATCGACATATGCGATATTAACGGCAAAAAAGTTGTCGCACCCATTATTGATAAAGCCCGCGCCGCTGGTGCCGCATTCCATGATTACTGGTGGCGCCGCCTCGGCGCCGACAAGCCGAGCCACAAGTTGTCGTTCAGCAAAAATCTGCCGGAATGGGGCTGGGTAATCGGCTCCGGCACCTATCTGGATGATATTGCCGTCGAGTCGAAACAACGCCGCGATCAGATGATTCTCTTTCTGCGTGAATACGTACGCAGCAGCCGCATCGCCACCAACGGTTACATGTATATTTTTGATGGCGATCTGAACATGGTTATCCACCCCAACGCAAATATAGAAGGCACCAATTTCAAAACCCTCAAAGATCCGATTACCAACAAATCCATCGGCGAGGAACTGATAGCAGCGGCGCACAGCGACAAACACAGTTTGGTGTATATGTGGGATAAGCCATCCGACCCCGGCCACTACATCTACAAAAAAATCGCCTGGGTGCGATATCTGCCCGAGTATGATTATTATGTGGCCTCGTCGGTCTACCTTGATGACCTGAACAGTAGCGGCCACGTGCTGGCCACGCGCCTGCTGCAGGTTACCGCCTTTATAGCAGCGGTGCTGTTGTGCCTGGGAGTCCTTTTTATTCTCAGCATCTCCAATGCCATCAAAAAACTGGCCTGCACGGCTAACTGCATCGTCGACGGCAACCTCGACATAAAGGCAGACATCCGCCGCAGCGACGAGATCGGCAAACTGGCCGACAGTTTCAACCAGATGGTGGACAAACTCAGGGAACAGATCGATCTGCTGGAAGAGCGGGTAACCCTGCGTACCACCACTTTGACCGCAACCGTCGAACAACTGGAACAAAACAGCGAAGAGAGCCGGATTCTCAGGCAAGCCAACGAAATGCTGCAGGCTTGCCGTAACGAGCAGGAAGCCAACGAAGCAATACGCATCATCATGCAGAAGGCTTTCACCGCTAACTATGGCGCCTTGTTCAGTCTGGTATACGAGGGGAAAAAACTGCAGATCAGTGCCGATTGGAACGGGGACATGGCAACCGATACTTACTTTAACCACGATGCCTGTATCGGCCTAAGGCGCGGCAGCACCTATGTAATGACGAGTCACGAACAGCAGCTGCCGTGTCCGCACCTGGGCAACAACCTCTCCTGCATCAGCATCTGCGTCCCGGTCACCGCTTACGGCGAAACCTTTGGCATCCTTCATCAGCAGTTACCGCAAAACAGCGACGAGAACAGCGTAAAACGGACACTGCGCATGATGGAGCACATCAGTGAATATCTGGCCAACACCGTGGCTAACCTGCGCCTGCGCGCCCGATTGCAGCAACAGTCCGTGCGCGACCCCCTCACCGGCCTGTTCAATCGCCGCTACATGGATGAGACCCTCAAACTGGAGGAAAGTCGCGCCCTGCGCAACGCCAGCCAACTGGCCATCATGATGCTGGATGTCGATCACTTCAAAAACTTCAACGACAATTATGGGCACGAAATCGGCGACGAGGCCTTACGCCAGTTGGGCAAGCTGCTACGCAAATATTTCCGCGAAAGCGATGTACCGTGCCGCTATGGTGGCGAGGAGTTTCTGATCATCATGCCCAATGCAACCCTGGAGCAGTGCCACGACAAGGCCGAGCAGCTACGCAGTGCGGTAGCAGGACAGTTAAAAGTATTTCACAATGGTGAAACCATTGGTATCACTATTTCCATCGGTGTAGCGCTGTTTCCTCAGCACGGCTCTCGTATCCACGCGGCCATCAAACGGGCGGATGAAGCACTGTATCGTGCCAAAGAGCAGGGGCGCAACCGCGTGGTCAGCGCGGAATAATCCGCGCCTATTTCAGTGGATAAAAATCTGGCAGATCCTCCTCTTTGTCATTTCGATCGCTTCGCCGCGCCGCCTGCCAACTCTCCAGTGCCGCCGCCAGGGCGTTGCCGTCCCAGGCGGCGGCCGCGCCAGCTCCACCGGCGTACAGATGCCGGTCGAGTGCCGCTATCTCGGTGCGCAGCGCGGCATCGGCATCAAGCAACAACCGCTCCAGTGCCCCTTGGCCTGCCTGGGGATATTCGCAACGCGCCCAGCGCTCCAAGGCGCTGCGGGTGGCGCTGGCCTCACCGGCGCGTGCCAGAGCGATAACATCTTTTACCGTCCCGCCCGGCGCTGTCGGCTTTTCCGTAGCAACGGCAACAGCAGCGCAAGGAGGGGTAACGACACGCCGCCGGATACGCCGCCAGCACAGCAGCGCTGTAACCAGCCAGCCCAACCAGCCAACCAGCGCCAGCCACCGCCACAACGACCCACCACCGCCAGCGGCAGGTGTATAATCGGGCGCGACAGAAGGCGGTAACACATCTTTTTTCTCTGCGCCGGAACCAGGCGGCGTTGTTACCGGGGCAACAACAGATGGCGGCGCAGGTGGCGTAACCGCTGTCGTCTGCGCTGACGACGCCGCAGCCGCCTGACGCTGCGCCGGCAACACCTTGAGGGTAAGCTGCGGTATTTTTGAGGTTCGCCACTTGTTACTGCCGACATCCCACCATTTGAGCGACAAGGGCGGCAAGGTGATATCGCCAGCGCTGGTGGGCACCAACGCCACTTTCTGCACAACTGTACCCACGACACCATCTTCTGTAACCGCGTCGCTGCGCTGGGTTTTATCGGGATAACTCTTGCAGCCGTCTGGCACAACAAGGGGCAGATCCGCTATCTGCGCCGCCGGCAAGCCAACTGCAGTGATGGTGATGGTACGGGTGGCCGGTTCACCGACGGTGAGAACCGGCGGCTGATCGCGCCAACTGTCACTGATCTCCACATGTTGCGCTGGCAACCAATCCTGCTTGTCCCTGTCTACCGGTGCGGCGCTGACGCTGATATCTTCGGGCCGGGTACGCCGCACAATACGCTGTCCGCTGCGCCCGAACGGATCCAGAAACGGATCTATGGCCATGCCGTTGCGCACGATCCCCTCAAAACGCAGTGGCGGGATATGCAAGGTGCCGCTGTGTTGCGGAAACAGCGCGTACCGGCGTTCTATTACCTGATAAGTCCAGCCGTTGCGGGTGGTGGTATAACGCTTATCTTCCCCCAGGCGCTGGACACTGGTTTCCACTCCCTGCGGCTTGATTTCCGACAAGGAAGCGTTGACCAGCTCCTGACGCACAAGCAGGCGCACACTGTACACCACCTGTTGCCCCACCAGCACCGAATGACTGGAAACTTCCTCCTCCAGCATAACCGGCGCACTGGCACCACCAGCCGGAGCCTGATCGACAACCACCAGTTTAACAGGCTGTGAACAACTGGAACCGGCGCATATTGGCGGCACAGTTATACTGCCAAGCCGATGCGGAATCAGGGTGAGAGTCCAGTTATGCGCACGCGACACCTTGCTGTTAACAATTTGCACCGTACTGCTTTCGGCCTGGCCGACAATATCAAAATCCTTATTCAACACCGAAAAATCGGGCTCGGCATCACTGTCACCGGCAATATTGACCCGCAGTTGCACACTCTCATCTATACCGATACGGCTGCGGGTTAACTGCGCACTGACATCAGCCCCCCAGGCGGAAACAGCACCACACCACACAAATACCAGCAGCATCACTGCTGCACACCTGCTTTTTACCATGGTCTGTCACTCCTGTTTTTATGTTGCCGTTGGTTGTACTGATACAAAAACTTGCGCCGCAGCAGTTCACCCGGATCGTCGGGAACCATCCGCAACGCCCGCATCTGCCGTTTATCTTTTTTGTCCTGTTTATCGCGCGGCCCGGCGGCTCGCTGCGTCGGGGCAATCTGCCGCTGCGATTGTTTCTTGTTCTTGTCGCCATCAGCTCGCGCTTGTTGTTTCTGCTTGTCCTGTTGCTTCTGCTTGTCCTGTTGATTCTGCCTGTCCTGTTGATTCTGCCTGTCCTGTTGATTCTGCTTGTCCTGCTGTTTCTGCTTGTCCTGCTGTTTCTGCTTATCCTGTTGTTTCTGCCTATCCTGTTGCTTCTGCTTGTCCTGTTGCTTCTGTTTATCCTGTTGTTTCTGCTTGTCTTGTTGCTTCTGCTTATCCTGCTTATCCTGCTTATCCTGCTTATCCTGCTGCTTCTGCTGCTTCTGCTGCTTCTGCTGCTTCTGCTGCTTCTGCTGCTTCTGCTGCTTCTGCTGCTTCTGCTGCTTCTGCTGCTTCTGCTGCTTCTGCTGTCGGCGTAAAAAATCCTCGATGGCTTTTTTATTGTACAGCGCATCCTCGTGGTGCGGGTTGAGCTTCAATGCCTGTTTGTACGCCGCCAACGCCTGCTGATACTGACCGGCTTTAGCCAGGGCGGTACCTTTGTTGTACCAGTCGTCGGCACTTTGCTGCTGTTTCGTCTGGGCGGCGGCGGTAAAATGGCCACGACGATACTGCGCCGCCGCTTTCCAGCGTGGATCGCTGAACAATTGCTCGGCACGGGCATAATCGCCGTGCTCAAAGGCGGTCATCCCCCGCTGATTGTCGTTGTGCCACAATTGCTCCAACTCAAATGCCCGCGCCGGTTGCGGCATCCACAGTAACAGGCATACAACCAGCAACCAGCCCCGCCTGAACGCCAGCGCGGCAATCAACACTAACGGCAGCAACAGCCACGGTCCTTCTTCGCGCCACTGATCACTGTACAACTTGACTTTGCTGCCGCCAGACAGCGCATGCGTGGACATATCGGCCAGCAGATAATTGAAATCACTGTCGTCGATGGTGATGGTATGGTAGCGACCACCACCGGCCGCCGCCAGTTTGCCAAGGCGCTGCGGTCGCAGGCGCGGCAACACCATCTGGCCGGAACTATCTTTGAGAAAACCGCCCTGCGCCTGGGGAACCGGCGCACCCTGCGGCGTACCAACACCAAGCACAGCGACGCTGATGCCGTCAGCGTGAGCTGCGCGCGCCGCTGCCAGGGCACTGTCTACCTCTTCTGCATCGGTAACCAGCAGCAGGGTGCCATTGCTGCGGCCGGCCTGGCGCAATAACTGCCGCCCCATGGCAATGGCGCTGGCCAGATCGCACCCTTGGGCCGGCATCAGTTGCGGTCGCAATGATTCCAGCATGGAGATGACGGTATTGGTATCGTCGCTCAACGGCACTACGGTAAACGGCTCGGCGGCAAAAGCGATGAGGGCGGTCTCCCCTTCGTGT
>Ga0256842_1001974_pt1 | contig 15458 bp, 25 predicted proteins | sample 4559240metaG_FD_185973 | JGI IMG/M metagenome (GOLD analysis project Ga0256842, IMG submission 185973) | Hydrothermal vent microbial communities from Guaymas Basin, Mexico - 4559-240 | ecosystem: Environmental > Aquatic > Marine > Hydrothermal vents | place: Mexico: Guaymas Basin | collected...
CTCTTAACACCTGTCAAGCTCTTTGGACCAGTGATAAGAACAAAGTTCTCGTCTATGATATCTACTATTACACATTTTCTACCAGCTTCTCTACCAGCGAGTTTAACACATATCCTACCAACTTCTATTGCAGGCATGTTATTACACCTCGCCTTACATAGTATTTCAGACTAGAGTGTTTTTAATCTTATTCTCCTTTAAAAATTTCTCTATGAAAGCTTTTATTATTTCAAAAGTTTCATCGGGACCCATGTTTTCAGTATTAATTATTAAGTCGAAAATCGAAGTATCAAATATTTCTATGCCATAGTATTCTAAGAACCTTTTCTCCTGCAAGTATTCTCTTATAATAGTCTCCATCATAGCATCATGTATTGACTTATTATCTCGTAACGCAATCCTCTTAATTCTCACATGTAGAGGAGCTGTAACATAGATACGGATATCAGCTAATTCGTTTACAATCCATGCAGTTAAATGTCCGTCTATCACAACATTACCCTTCAGCGCTTCTTCATAACTTCTACGATCAATTTCTAAATCAATAGATGGATCTCTTGATGCTATTTCACTTAACTCAGCAAGTGTAAGACCTCTTTCCTTAGCAATTTCGCGAAAAATCATACCAGCAGAATAATAACGTAAACCAAAATATTCTGCAATTTTCTTTGCCTGAGTAGTCTTACCACTTCCAGGAGGACCACTAATAACTATTGTAACCATAATTACCACACAAACACAATATCAAAACGTTCTAATTAATATGTTTATATAGAGAAAATACATTCTTGTTCCTTATACTCGAAGAAATATAATTACGTCAAAGACGATCTAATAGATTCCTTTAACAATCTTGCGAGACATTTATGACATATATAGCCTCCATAAGGTCTCTCTGGTCTTTTTTCAGTTTTAGCAAGTTTACGCAATTCTGCTCTCGGCAGCCTAGGAACACCATTGAGAGGTCTTCCACATATTGCGCAACGAGCTGGTCCTGGCTTTCTTGGTTCATAATGTATAACTGTTCTTCCACCAGGTGTTCTTACATAGACTTTTCTTTTACTATGAGTTCTTAAACCAGGTCTTGGCATGTTCTTTCACCAAGTCTACATTGCCATGCTCTATTACTACTACACAAATCCTAATAAATATAAACCATTCTTAAACCTAACGCTATTTTCCACTAATAGTTAATCTTAGCCGAACGGATCAATAAGTAAAGTGGGGTTACATATCCTATAAATGATAGGAAATAAACATGAGTTACATAATGGTCCTCTATTCTACCCGATAATAATGGTATAGAAATAGGTATACTTACAAACGAGTTAGTATTTTCTGAAATATTTGCTATTACCACAATCATTGTTGTATATGTTGCTAAAAATATTCCTAAATGTATGAAAAACAATAAGATTATCCTTTTCTTAGCAATATCCAGTTTCTTCTTTAATTTTTTATATCTCCTAAGATCACCTTTGCCTCTAGGTTTTTCAGGCAACTTAACTTCCTTGACCACACGATATGCTTCTAGAAAATAGCTTCTATGAGAAATAATATATGTTATACCACTAGCTAGGAGAGAGAAAAATATTCCTGTTAGTAATGATATTGTGATTAAACCCATTATGCTAACCCTTACTCTCCAACGAGTCTCTTGAGCAATGGATATGCTTCAAGTGTTCTCTCGTAAGCTATCATCATATAGTATTGTTGCACTATACCTATGGCTAGTAATAATCCTGTTCCAGTACCATAAGCACCTAAGAGATCCGCTGTTACTGCTATGGATGCAACAATAAGGCTTGACAAGACAGTTAATGGAAATATGTACTTCGACAATATTCTTTCAAGTATTCTCGGGTTTCTCCTAATACCTGGGATCTCCATACCACTCTTGATTAATTCTTCGGCTTGAGCAGAAGCACTTAACCCAGATATTTCAACCCACATTATACCAAACAATGTAGCTAAGAATAACACGCTTACAGCATAAATTACGGCTTGGATCGGATCATATAATGTTCTAGCTAAGCTACCGGGTGGGGATAAATAATAGGCTAATCCACCTACGAGTCTTCCATTCTCATACCTAGCTAGTAAGTCGGCAACCCATTGCGGCACAATATTACTTAGATAAAGTCTTGTAATAGAAGCAAAGACTAGGATATCAGAGTAAACGATTCCTACTAAGAGTACTGGAATGTTGGTCACATATAAGAACTTCAATGGAACCTTTGTCTTGATACTTCTAAGTCTTGGCGAGGTAACAGGAATTTCTACTTTCATACCCTCGAGATACACTAGTAGTAGTATAATCGTGATAGTGACTATTAATCCAACAAGGTCTCTACCACCACTTCTTATAATTATATTATTGATGTTTCCTCCATTATTTAACACATATACTAGATATGGAATGAACCCGATTGGCTCATTACCATAAGTAATCGGGCTTATCAGGTTCCAAAGTATTCTGGTGGCGACTCCTGTCAATATAAATAATGAGACCCCTGAACCTAAACCCCATCCTTTCTGGATCATTTCGTCAAGCAATATAACAAAATATGTAGCTATGAATAATTGTAAACCAACGATTAGTCTTTGATATAATGTAGCACTACATTGGAAGAAGGGGTTTGCACCCGTAATTGTCCAATACCTACAAGCAGCTACATACATAGCTGCTTCAAAAGCTGCAAGTATTAATGCAAATGTTTTTTGTGCAGCAGTGAATTTACGACGGTCTTCTGGGTTTGACATATCTAAATTAATTAATTTAGCACCCACAAGTATCTGCATAATCAAGCCAGCTGTGACTATTGGGCCTATACCCAGCTCCATTAACGTTCCACGATTTGAGGCAAAAATTATCTGAACAATAAGTATTTGTTGTCCTTGACCCTGATACTCTATGCCGAATAAGGGTGTGTTAGCCATGATAACATATATAATAAGGGCTATTGCTGTCCAGAGAATTCTTTCGTAAAGACCAGGTTTGGCTTTAGGCTTTTCTACGGTGGGTATGTAGTCAGCTATTTTTGCCATTATATCGATCAAACCCATCCGATACACCGCCTCACTTTGCCTAAGCTAATAATTATTTTATTTACTGCTTTGGGTAAATACCCAAATATATGTTCTTAAATATCTAGATTCTTCTAATAACGATAATTTTGTTAAGAAATAAATACTTAATGCCTGCCATGTATATGGTAAAAACAAGTTTTTACTGAGATATTACTACCTCTCCACCAGCAGCAATTATTTTCTCCTTAGCTTTTTCAGAAATCTCCTTAGTAATTATTTTTAAAGGTAATGTAACCTTGCCTTTGCCAAGTACTTTATTAAAGCCTAGGCTTGTTACATCAATTACAATTTTGTTATCTTCTTTGTATGCAATATTTTTGTCTAGAAGGTACTTAGCTAGCTCATTTAATTCTCCTACATTGATAATATATTTTCCATAGACTATTTCCGGTGGTCTTGTAAAGCCATGCTTACCATACCAATTTGGCGCATATTTTAGAACCCATATCCATTTGTGTTTGTGGAAACCAACGGCTCCAAAACCTCCTCTTGAACCACTTTTTCTATGCTGTCCTATCCTTCCCCAGCCCATAGTTCTTGTTCTTCCACGTAGTTTCCTACTCTTTTTCTTTTTTCTGACAACCATCATAAACACCCTATTCAAAGCATTCTCTTGATAAGTTCATTTATAGCTTTTCCTCTATAGCCTAATTCTCCACCATCACCATATGGTCTTTTAGTACTTCTTCTAAAACCACCCCTTGGTGGATGAAGTCTGAATACAGGCTTGATTAAGTCGATTTTATGTAGTTTCACCTTACCCTCCATCAATGCTTTTGCTAATCCATAAATTCCTCCTGATACACCATATTTTGATAAGTGATTATTTATGAACTCATCTGTCAATGGCTTATTTCCTATTGTGCGTCCTCTCTTCCTTAACACTTCTACTAATGTATCGTAGTCGATTTCTCCCCATGTGATCCAGTCTTTCGCTTTCTGCAACATCCCCTTAAGCCCCGGCTGGTCCGACGGGTATATGACCATGTGGAACTTCTTATGTAAACGTAGTAGTTTCAGCGTATAATCAACATCAGGGGGTACATCGACCCGACCACGGATCCTTATGATTGCGTAAAGTTCTGGCATTTGTTATCACCTTATTAGACCTTTAGCCAATCAACCGGGGTGACGAACTTATAAGTATTTCTTAATGCATTAACTACAGCTTTCGCGAAGTTCAGCGTTGTCTTGGTTTTACCAAATGTTTCAGTCCATACATCCCTTATACCAGCCATTCTCAAAACTGCTTTAGCCACATCTCCTGCCACAAGACCTGTTCCTTTAGGTGCTGGTTTTATGATTACAACAACACTTCCGCTCTTACCTCTTACAGTAAATGGTATACTATGAGGCTCTCCACATCTACACTCCCAGCTTCCACATCCTCGCCTAACTGGAGTAATGTTTAGCTTAGCGTTTCTCAAGGCCTTTCTCAATGCGACAAGGTATTGCCTAGCCTTACCAGAGCCTACTCCTACAAATCCATCCTCATTACCTACAACTACAACTACTCTAAACCTACTTCTCCTACCAGCATCTGTTACTTTCTGGACAATGCCAACGTCTAAGCGTTCATATTTTAGATCAGGCAGTAGGTAATCAACTATCTCTGGTTCGAGGAGAGGCAGATTACGATCAAATATTTCTCTTAAACTAGTTATTTTTCCCTCAACAACCATTTTACCTACACGTGTCCTAGGTACCCAGCTTTCCAATGCTTCCTTATCTATAGCATTCATAGGCATATTTACTCACCCAATACTTCTTTATAGTCTTGGAGTATGCGGTTCTTTATATCTTCGAAATGTGTGGGGAGCTCAACCGGGTTGAAGCCTCTCGCGATATATTGGGAGAAATATCTTTCATAAAGCTCCGGATTAGCCTCCTGGAGCATCTTAGCCCAGGAGGCGATATGCTCCCCACGTATACGCTCATCTGAGGGAATAACTTCTTCACCTACAGGTACTTTTAACCCAACATCATTAGCCGCCTTGATAGCGGCAAAGACCTTGGCTCCCCTCGTAGGGGCATGTAAGCCTATATCTGGGATGGCATATTTTATGCCTGCTTTCAACGCTCTTAAAGCAGCTAGCATTCCAGTCAGGTATGCTGCTGGAGTATTACCCAGTCCTCCTTTCCACCCGTATTTCTTATAGAGCTCTCTTGAATGAGCAGCTGCAATAACTTTGTCTCCTTCAGGCTTAGCCACAATTACTTGGACTATTATATGTTTTAATGTTTTTCTCACAACGAATCTTGGATGACCTGATAATACCATCTTGTATCTTTTATGATAATTTGTTTTACCTTCTCTTCTTCTCCTCCTTGGAACCTTATATCTGGGGCCGTGAGCCATAATTAACACCTATTTTCTTTTTACCGTTTCTCTTTCAATATCCCGTGTTCTTTCATGTAGTGTTTAAGCGATGCTAAGCTGTGAAAAGTGCCGCCTTTGGCTAACATGTATAGTCTTCTATAAGTTTTACGATCTATTATCCCATTGTCCCTCAAATACCTTAGAAATCTCCTGATCTTTCTAATCCTGTTCATCCATTCCTCTTTCTTATCCTTCCTAGCAGTCTTTTTACCCTTTCTCTTACCATATCCTCTTCTTCTACCCTTCTTTCTCTGAAGATGCCTCTTTCTCCATCGTTCTCTGGAGTTACTATGTACAGGCTTTACCTGTATTACACCGTCTTTTATTAGACCTCTTATTTCTTCCCTGGTAATAGCGTCAGCAACATCCTCAATCCTATTAGGATCTATCCATATACGTGATTCTCCAACGCCTAATATTTCCGCAGCTAATCTCTTCTGAAGACTTAAGTCAGGCATTACTCCTCGGCCTCACCTTCAACCTGTGAGGAGATTAGTATAGGATTAGCCACTTTAAACCCTTTTTCAATAGCTGTTTTCATTATCTCCATTCTCTTTCTAAGACCGACTGTTCTCCCTATATATATAACGTGAGTCACCGGATCAAGATCATTTAATTCCTTGGCATTATGTACTACAACAGGTTTTTTACCGCTTGGATGTAAGCCTCTAACTAGTTTAGGTGACCTATAACCTACCTCTACGAGTGGCGGATACCCTTTTCTCTTTAATCTCATCTTATTATCTGTTCCCTTAGGTTTCCGCCACTTCGGGTCATTCTTAAACTTCGGCTTCTTCCACCATAGGTGTCTTAGAAACTCTGGTCTCTTTGACTTCATCTTCTTCTTAAGCTTCATTAATCTCTCTAGATCTTTCTTTGCTTCACTCATTCTTCCTCACCCCAATCATATATGTAGATACCATCTGCGAAAACACGCCTGTCCTTATCTTTTACCTTGGTTGCTAATTCTATATTAGCAGCTGTTTGACCTACATGCTCGATGTCTATGCCTTCAACAATCACATCATCACCTTTTACAGTTACTTTTACATCGTCTCCAATGATCTTTGCTATGCGATCAGCCTTCTCTCCTAAGAAGTTCTTGATTCTCACAATTCTGTTCTTTTCATCGACTTCAACAGTTATTGGGAAGTGTGAATAAATTATCTTCAACTTATACCTATAGCCCTTGATAACTCCTTTTATCATGTTTTCTATATGTGAAGCAATAGTTCCTACAAGAGCTTTTTTCCTTCTATTAGCAAAATATGTTTCAACAATTACCTTGTTATCTTCGATCCTTATATGAACATCTCTAGCATGTGAAAAGTCTCTTTCTAAAACACCTTTAGGACCAGATACTCTAACTCTTAATCCATTTATCTCTACCATAACATTCTCAGGAATTTCTACTTCTTCGAAAACATATGGTAACTTTACCATATCCATACACCCCATACTCAGTAGACATATGCTAGTAGTACTCCTCCCGTTCTTTTCTCTATTGCTTCTTTATGAGATAATACACCTAGAGGTGTTGATAATATGAGTATACCGATATTGTATGCTGGCAAATATTTTCTCAACCAATGAGGCATTTCTTCTAGTTCTTTCAGCTTTACTGGATACCTTGGCTTTATTACTCCGACTTTGTTTATTCTGCCTAGAAGTTGAACTTTGATCTTACCCCATCTACCATCATCTATGTATTCGAACTCGCCAATGTATCCTTCTCTCTGCATTACTCTCAATACATTGATTATGAGTTTTGAAGCTGGCCAAATCAATACTTCAGACTTTGCACGCATTTCCGCGTTCTGTATTGCTGCTAAAGCATTTGCTAATGTATCAAGCATTACCATTATACATCACCTATCTCACGCCGGAAATACTATATTTTGAAAAATCCCCTCTTAACTATATTTCTTAAATCCTAGAGCAGGTGCTATTTCGCGGAAGCACTGCCTACATAAGTATAATCCGTATGCTTGTATCACAGCATCTCTTGTACCACATCTCTGACACTTGCGTGAACCCTTTCCGAACTTATATACTTTGGGAGCTCTGTACTTACCCATGTCTATCCCCCAGTCTAAATAATTTCTACACCAAATTCTTTATGTAGGAAAACCATAGCTTCTTCTTTAGATACACGGTGCCTTCTTGGAATGTGTTTTTTCCTACACCTCTTACGACGCAATATCCTATAACCAGGTCTCTCTATTGTTATAGCTACATCCATTCCAAATACTCCAATCTCAGGATCATATTTTACTCCAGGAATAGTAATGTGCTCCTTGATACCGAAACTAACATTTCCATGTTCATCAAAACTTGATGCTTTAAGTCTGAAGTTTACTGCCTCTAAAGCTTTTTTGAGAAAAGCAACAGCTTTTTCACCTCTCAAAGTAACCTTAGCTGCAATATTCTCTCCTTTTCTTATACCAAAGTCTTTAATTGTTCTCTTAGCTCGTCTAGGTACTGGTTTCTGTCCCGTTAATTCTTCAAGTACTTTCATTGCTTTACTCAATCTTTCAGTGGCTGCTCCAACAGATATATTAACAGTCACTTTTGCTAGTCTCGGTTTATACATTGGGTTCTTATTCCATTTCTCAAGAATCTCATCTATGTTAGGCACATAGTCGGTAATAGCCACTACCACGCACCCTCAGGTAGTTTTATTAATGGCTCTTCTCTACCAATGGGAAACACGTATGTCAGACTTGTCTGGAACTTGTTACCGTTCTTGTCTTCTAGTGTAACAATGCTTCTATGTCTCCTAATACCTTTATGAATAGATACTACTTTTCCAACTCTTCCAACGTTTCTACCACCACTGATAATTACTAGTGTTCCTTGCTCTAGTGGTATATAATCGAGTATTTGTTGTTCGGGGATTGCTAGCTTTAGAGTACCTAGAGTCTTGTAAATGTCTTCAACGGGATTCTTAGGATCACTTACACGTATGAGGACGTTTCTACCATCATGTAAATTTAACTGGATGTGACCACCTTTTACAGTTGTTTTATCCTCTATTCTACAAAGCTTGTATTTTGCTTCTTCATCATTAATCTTGATTAATCCCAAAACCTTGACAGGTACTGGTATAACTCTGTATTTCTCACCAGTATCTACTACTTCTATAACATCCATTAGCCCGACAGGATACTTGTAGTTCTTCCTAATCCTTCCATCAACCTTAAAGTGTCCTTCCGATATGAGTTTCCGAGCTTCTCTAGCTGTCTTAGCATACTTAAGAATATCACGAACAACAATCAGCAATGGAAACGAAAACATAGCAGGATGAGGCCCAGGGGATGGTTTAACTGCCCATTTATACTCTTTCCTAAGTATAGGCCAAAACCTTGGAGCTGCTAATGCTTTTAAGTGTTTTTTACCACCCATTCTCGCCATTTATCATCACACCCATCCTTATTGTTTCTCTTGAGTATTTTCTACCGCTTCCTCGGATTTCTCAGCTTTTGTTTCTTCAACTTCTTTTTCCTCTATTAAAGCCTTCTTTCTTCTCTCAATGATTTTTCTTCTCCACTTATCGCTTAGATCCAGTTTAACAATCATAACATTACTTGGATGTATAGGATAGTATACTGGTGTTTCATCTGCTTTCTTTCTCTGAACTCCCTCAACGAATATTCTAACTCTTTTAATATCTACTCTAACAACCTTACCTTCGTGACCCTTCCAGTCTCCTCTCATAATTCTTACAACATCTCCTTTTCTTACCGGGAGTCTTTTTACACCATATTTTTCTCGAAGCTCTCTACTAAGAGGCGCGTTTAATAACTTCTTCCTGATATGCAGGGGTGCATTATAGAGCGCTTTTCTTTGTTTACTCGGTTTAGCAGATGATGTGAGCATTGCTTCTCACCTCTGTTTAAACTACGATTGTGGCTATATTAGCTATTTGAGGCCATCTCTCAGCAACTTCCTTAGCTATAGGGCCGCGAACTTCACTACCCTTTGGTGTACCTTCGGGGGTAACTATTACAACGGCATTGTCCTCAAAAGCCACCCATGTCCCATCCGGCCTTCTGAAAGGCCTCCTTTGCCTTACAATAACTGCTTTAACTACTTGTTTCCTCATTTCAGGAGTACCTTTTTTAACAGTAACAACTACTAGGTCACCTATTCCAGCTGGAGGTATCCTCCTTAACCTACCCTTGTATCCGGGAACGCCAATTATCTTAACTATTTTAGCACCACTATTATCGGCCACTTTCACATACGATCCTACCTGTAATCCTGTAGCTATTCTACGCCTGGAAAAAGCTGGTTTACCCTTACCTTTCTTCGGCATTACTTCCCACCTGCGCGTTTAACTACAGTTAATACAACAAAGTGAACAGTTTTAGATAGGGGCCTGGTTTCACCAATTATTACTTCGTCGCCTTCTTTCGCATTAATACATGGTGGATTATGTGCATGAATTAATGAGTGTCTTTTCTCGTATCTCTTATATTTCTTTACATAGTAGTAATAATCATATCTTACTACAACTGTTCTCTGCATTTTGGCTTTTACAACTATGCCTCTAAGAATAAGTCCGCGTACTTTTAAGTGTCCATGCCATGGACACTTCGGATCATTACATACCTCTTTAGGTGGCTCAATACCCGGTATGCCGATATTTCTTGTCTTAGCCAAGCTCATGGACAGCTTCTACCTCACAATATTCTTTAACCTTTCCTCTGGTCTACCTAAAATCTGAACCCCCCTAATTATTACTTTCTCCTTATTCGGTAGCGTGAATTGAAATACTCCGTGAAACTTAAATATTCTTACCCTTTTTCCATTACTCATTTCGATTAATAAAGTTTTTTGGGTTTCATCTATTACTTTCCCAGTTAAACCGACCAATTTTTTATCAGGATATTCAACGATCTTAATCTCCAATCCTATGAGTTCATGATAAAAAATATTCTTCCTAGTATGCTTCATTCCAGCTCAATCCCGTCCAATATTAAATATTTGTAGATAATATTTCCCTACAATATACTTTAAGTTTAAAGTTCAAGAAGAAGTTGATATTAGGTAACAAAACACTGCTATTAAATAGCCTTTAAGAAATGTTTTATTAAAAGTTATTTCTTTCTAGAAATTCCTAGTTCCTCTTCCCTCATAATAGTTAAGATTCTAGCTATATCCCTCTTGATATTTCTTATTCGTGCAGTATTTGTTAATGTACCGACACGAGCCTGCATTCTTAACTTTATCAATTCTAATCTTAATTCGTTAAGGCGCCTAATTCTCTCTTCACGACTCATTTGCCTGATCTGGTCTGGTTTCACAATATCTCACCCTGAATAGGCATTTTCACTTACTCTCCAAGGATTCTTCTGCTTCTACAGGTTTTAATTCTTCAAGTTCTTCGGGCTTTAATGTTCTGTATTCTATATAGTCCGGGGGACGTATATGTGGTCTTACAATAACTACTTCGACTCCATAAACTCCTCTCTTCAGTAACGCTTTAGCTACTGCACGGTCAACCATGTAGTCCACTGTATCGCCAGCTTTGTAGATTCTCCCTGCTTTCATTTTTTCATATCGTGCACGTTCACTCCTTAACTTACCACTGATAATTATTTCTGCTCCTACTGCCCCAGCTTCCATAACCCTTCGAAGCATAGCCATAGCTACTCTTCTATAAGGTATTTCTTTCTCTAGTGCTCTAACTATTCTAAAAGCAACAACTCTAGCGTTAAGGTCAGGATCAGGTACTGGTGAAACAGTTATGTTAACGTTCTCTAGTTTGAAATGTGTTTGTAGTATTGTCATTAATTTCCTTATTACACTTCCTCCACGACCAATTATTCTACCAGGATATTCTGCATACACAACTACACGATAACCAGTAGGGGTCTTATATAATTCCATACCGGCGTATCCAGCATCTTTGAAGTAATTTGCAAAAAATTCATCAAGCATTACTTTCTTCAAACTGTAATCTATGAAATAAGACTTAACACGCGGTCCCGTCATTTATTACCAACCTCTCCAACAATTATTTCAACATGACTAGTCCTCCTAAACTTAGGAGTAGCTCTTCCAAATGCCCGCGGCATCCATCGTTTCAACGTTATACCCTTATGTGCCGCTATATGGATTATGACTAGTTTATCTTTATCTAATCCTTTGTTCTCAGCATTAGCTTCTACATTGTCTAATAGCTTTAACAAATACTTTGCAGCTTTAACGGGATAACGGCCTATAGGCCACTTCCACTTAGAAGGTAAGCCTCGTTTATGGCTCAGCTTTCCCTTGTATCTCCTGAAAGGAATAGGTTCTTTTAACGCAATAACGTTTTCAAGTAGTTTTCGTGCTTCATCAAGTTTCTTTCCACGAATAGCTGCAACTACTTCGCGCATATCTTTAATAGACACTGGTATATCAAATTGTACCGCCTTAGCGATCTTTGATTCATCTCGGACCTTGTACGAGTAATGCCATGTAGGCATATGTATTCACCAAATGCTACTTTAGTGATACATACATACTGCTACGAGTAGCTTTAAGACCTGGTTCACCATGTTGTACTCTTTTAGTGGTTGGACTAAATTCTCCTAGATAATGACCTATCATTTCAGGAACTATTCTAACAGGGATAAATTCTCTACCATTATAAACAGCGATTGTTAAGCCAACCATCTCGGGCAAAATGATCATATCGCGTACGTGGGTTTTAATAATAGCTTTTTTGCCCGTTAGCTTCTTTTGTCTGACTTTCCTTATTTTTGCAAGAAGCTTTACCTGCGCTTTCGTTAATCCTCTCTTAAGGCTTCTTCTCTGCCTAGCTGGTAATAACTCTATAAATTCATCCATAGGCATGTTTAGTAATTCCTCTAATGTCTTACCACGATACCTAAACTTTTTCCACTCTGGCGGGATCTCTATCTCAATAGCCACTTTCCGCACCTCTTGCATTACATAATGTTCATTTATAGCCTCATATATAATTACTCCATTCCTCTAACATGGATAATCTTATGCCGTATTTTAAAGTTTAGCCTTTTCCTTAACCATTTACTTATTAATTCAGGAGATCTCGCCACTATGACTTCACATCCGATGCTCTTCATTTTCTCAGCTACATCTATACGGTAGTAAGGTGGAACGAAAAACACTATGCTAGCATTATGTTTACTTATCAGTTCTTTAACAATGATCCAAGGCTCAGTATCGGGAACAGTTTGTTCTAGATCTGAAAACACCACAATAACTTCATTAGGGGAAACATATTTAGCAACTTCTCTCAGCGCTTTGCTTATATTTGTATATCCTCCGAAACTCGTATAGAGATGCTCTAGGAAATCTATGATTAGTTTTCTCGAAGAAGTTCTTGGCATTTTGACGATTCTGGTTTTCTCTGAGAATAAGACAACAACCTTAACCAATGGTATCAGCTGAGCTAGTGATAGAATAGCCCATAGAGAATACTTAGTCATAGAGCCACTTATATCAACCAATGCGGAGATCTTAGTTGTTCTCTTCGCCTTAATCCTAGCAATCTCATAGTTATATCTTACTAGGTTAAATATGGTTTTACGTGTATCTATTTTACCATCAACTATTGATTTAATCTTCTTTTTTAACTTATACTTTCCCTTTATACTGTATTTTAAAATATCATACCCTATTCTGATCAACTTGTTTATTTTATCACGCTCTAGTACACCTTGAACCCTAGAGAACTCGAAAAGCTTCAACGATAAGTATTCAATAATAATGTCTGGATAATGCTTACCAAGGATTCTTGTTAGGGATTTATAATCATTATTTGCTAATGATTTATAAAGGGGCTTAAGCCTATGATCAAGCACTTGAGGATCGATCTTATCAAGATAGTATATTGAGTAGTCTAAATATGATTCATCCCCCGTTATCAAGAAATTGAAATAGTTTGAAAGAGCTTTTCCCAAGAACACTTTATTCCTGATCTTAGGTACTTTGTTATATTTATTTATACACGACAATGTAATAGGATCCATGGATTCAAGAATGGGTGCTGCATCTTTGTTCTTACTCAATTTAGATACTATTTTCCATCTCTCATTAAGAGGCAACGAATTAATATCATCAATAACTTTCTTTAAATCAATGTTTTTAATATTAATATATTCTAGACTATAAGGTCCTACATATTTGTCAGAAATAATTCTTGGAACTATATTGCCTATTTTTTTCCATTCATACCATGTTGGTTTCCAACCATTGTTTATCCTATATTCAATTTCTCTAAGCAATCTCTTGTTGACCTTGGGGCTATACCCATAGAATTTTGAAATAATATCTATTAGTTCAGTATTGTTAAGATTCCTTAACAATGATTGATCGAGTATTTTTGACCATAAAGAACTTGGTATCTCGCCTAAATACTTAGATATATCGCTTACATGGATCTCTCTCGAAGTTTTTGGCTCAATACCCTTCCCTAGATGAACTTTATTACTAACAGCTAGTCTTCCGTCCTTGCTTTTATATAGTAAGCCATGTTTACGTAACCATATGTAGTCAAGAATATCTTCTTTACTAGAAGTTGTTTTAAAGATCTCGCTCACAGTTATTTTCTTTTTACGACAAATTTTCTTTATAAGATCCATTTTGCTCTCATACACTAGTTTTCCATGTTCATCTACTATATTGTTGTTATTCACGTGACTTACTGATCCCAGAAATGCTTTCTTAAACTCTGATAATACCTCGTCTTTAATTAACTGTTGTTTCCCAGCTAGTAATACATTTAGTGTTAATAACATTTTTGTATAGAGAACAACTTTATCTAAAGATATCTTTTCACTTTTTCTTTTCCTACTCTCATAGTATTCGTTTAGAATATTCTCTATCTCTTGTCCTACAAGTTTCTTTACATCTTTATTATTTGAGAACATCGTTTACTAACTCCTCGTCTTCAGTATTTTTATATAGAATTGCATATCCTGCTTCAATTAAGTCTTTTATATCTGCTTTCTTCTTGTTCTTCGAATCAGCTAGTAGAACTGTTAATGTTAGCCAAGATACAAGATCAGCTGTTCCTGGTTTATATAGTGCTTTTTCTCTCATGATCCTAACAATCTTTAATGCCTTCGAAATAATTTGATCATCAAGCTTGCTTATTAGATTACCGAGCCTTAACTTAATAATACTGTATTCTTCTTCAAGAGATGGATATTTAAACTCTATACGTATAACTCTGCGTAGAAAAGCATCACTTAATTCATTTTGAGCTATATCGAGGGGGTTACTAGTAAATATTATTTGGAAACCATTACCTTTTTGAACATATACTTTCTTCAACTCGGGAATAATTATTCTTCTCTTATCAATAATGTCTAATAATAAGTTCTGGAAATCCTCATTACTTCTCCTAATCTCATCTATTAATACACCTGTATCGAGTATTAATGCTGCAAGAAGAGGTCTCGGAATAAAACTCTCTTCATTAAAGCCCTTGGCCATAGCCATAGCCGGGTGAAAATCGCCAATAACACGATACTCGTCATAATTTTCACTACATGGTAGAACGAAAGCTGATTTACCGCTCCACAGAGTTAGGATCGCTTCCCCTATTTCTGTCTTACCTGTTCCCGGAGGACCTTCATATAATACTGGCCTATTATTCATGAATGCGGCAACAGTAATGTATACAATATATGGTTTAACCAATAACTTATACTCGTCTCTAAGTATTCTCAACATTAAATCAGGGTTTCTAACAGGTTTTCTTACCTTTATGACATCTTTATATGTATCAATAACCTTCTTAACTACCGGATCGTTTTCTAAATCTAAATACTTCTCTTTATTTTTCTCCATATTAATAATCCCAATTCAACATCTATATGTTATAGAGTGTTATAAAAGTAAATATCATGTCTTGAAACACATTGATATGGATGGTAAAATGCTTATCAAAGGATGCTTTATCATAGAAGGTAGCGATAAGGCACTAATAGATCTTTACTGCGGAAAG
>Ga0256842_1001975_pt1 | contig 15452 bp, 18 predicted proteins | sample 4559240metaG_FD_185973 | JGI IMG/M metagenome (GOLD analysis project Ga0256842, IMG submission 185973) | Hydrothermal vent microbial communities from Guaymas Basin, Mexico - 4559-240 | ecosystem: Environmental > Aquatic > Marine > Hydrothermal vents | place: Mexico: Guaymas Basin | collected...
CTTAACAATTTCATGATACTACCCAAAATGTAAATTTTCCCTCACATAAACCTTTTCAATACCTAATTCCTTTATTTTCTCCCGCAGCATAATCAGTAATTCTTTATCAGGGTCACAATAGGTTTTACACCATTTTATGTTGCGAGGCGTGGTTATGGGAGGACCTAGTAAAGGATTTATTATTATGTAGAAGTTTGTTTTTTCAAGGATCTTTGCGATATTGTCAATAGTTAAGATTAGGGAGTCGTAATCTATGTTTTTTGGAATTGGTATTCTAAGTTCTAATGGAATAAAGTGTTCAGCTATTAATCTTAATGATTTCAGAAACTGTTTCCATAGAATATCAGTGATTTCCTCTGGAAGACCATAAAGGAGTTGCGGAGGATATTTTAAATCTGTTGCTACGTGATCAATTATTTCTTCTTCTATCATTTTTTTGAGAGGCTTATATAACGTCATGTTTGTGTTAATGCTTACCTTGTAATTATATTGTTGTTTTAAGTACTTGAATAATGTTATTAAATTTTTCCATTGTAGGAGAGGCTCTCCTCCAGTTACATGTATGTAGTCAATTAAGGATTTTGCGGAATCAATTTCTTCAATAAGCACATTTATATCGAGTAAATGACAAATATCTTTCTTTGTTTCAGCTAATCGCCAATTGTGACAGAATGGGCATTTTAAATTACAACCACATAACCATATAGTGAACGTTACTGCATTATATACGTCAACCATGCTTATAGGCTTCCATCCACTACCTACTAGTTTTATATGTGATAATCTATTTTCTACTGTGTCTAAGTACCTTAACGTATTATTTCACCCAAAGTATTCTTGATCAATGAGAATTAATATATGAGAAGCTATGAGATAGACAGAGTGTAGTATTTAAAATGTTTGAGATGAAGGTTTTCATTTATAATGTTTCCTCGTCCAGAACTCTTTTCTTCTGAACGGGTTCCAGTTCCTTAATGGTCTATAGTATCCTATGATTCTGCTCCATATGTCTACGTTTTCGCTACCACATGCAGGGCACTTCTTATAGAGTCCTGTGAATGTTCTTCCACACTTATTACAATGAGTTATAGCTGGTGTGTAGCTCCAATAGACTAGGTCTGTTTGAATTAATCTCTTTGTTAGTTTAGCTAAAGCTTCTGGATCAGGTTCTTCTCCTAGGAAAATATGCATCATAACACCTCCAGTGAATGTTTTCTGTACTTTGGATTCAATTTCGATTCTCTCGGGTAGATCTATGGATCCATAATATGGTGCTATGCTTGTTGAATAAATGGGGTTGCCTGGTTCGCTGAGGTATTCAATTAGTTCTGGGTATTTCTTTATGTCTTTTAACGCGAGTTTCGCAGCAGCGGATTCTCCTGGGACTTCTTCAACGTTCCATGGTGTGCCTGTTTCTTTCATCCATTCACGTGCGTGTTCTACAGCGTATTCTACCATTTTCTTCATTATATTAGCTGCTCTTAACCAATCTTTTCTTGAGCCTTCGAACCATAGTCTTGGTTCTTGGAGATAAATAGCGGCTGCTTCTGGGAGCCCTAGTATACCAATAGTGTTAAAGTGTGATGCCGGAAATTCTTTCAAGTATTCCTTGATCATAGCATATATGCCGGGATATTTATTCATTAAAGATAAGTATCTTCTCCTAAACCATTCTTCGCTCATTCTGACCAGGTATAGTACTTCGTCGAATATTTCCCAAAATCGATCATCGTCTCCTTTTGCTTCAAGAGCTATTCTTGGTAGGTTTACTGTTGTTACATTGACGCTTCCAGTAATATCTGGCATTGCCCATAGTCCTCCAAATCTTTGCTGTTCTATCTTTTTCAGGCTTTCTTCCCTTTGTTCTTCTATGTCTTTCTTAAGACTGAAGTTTAGACCCAGACCTTTTGGTCTATTGTTGTATGCGTAGAGGAGCTCGTTTTTATCAATGTTTATCCTACAGCACATTGCGAAGCTTGCATCTGGGTCAACTATTCTTGTGTTGAGCCAGTAAAAGCTACCACGGTGTGCTGCTGTTTTGAATATTGCTTCAAAGACTTCCGGCTCTTCCCAGATCATTTTTGCTGTTACCATTAGCGTTGGGATAGGGAAGGTGAAGGGTTGCCCATACATGTCTCCATGATAGAGTATATCTGTTAATGCAAGGATGAAGATTTTTGCTTCTTCATAATATTCTCCTAATGGCTCGATCTTTTTACCGTCATATACAGCATAGTCTCCTTCAAGCATTTTTCTAGGTGCATCTAATGTTGTTGTGAAGTTTGTAAAAGGTGTTTGCATCCCTACACGGGTTGGATAATTCAAGTTGAATATGAGTCTTTGTATTTGTTGTTTAACTTGATCATAGCTGAGCTTATCTTTTCTTATAAATGGTCCTGCATACCATTCAACAGAACTAAATGCTTGAGCTCCTGTGAAATAGTGTTGGAGAGTTATAAGATAATTAGCCACATGATCTACGTATGTATCGAAATGACGTGCTGGCCTCGAGATTATCGTTGGTGTCTTTAACCCTTTTTCTAGAACTCTTGCTATACTGTGTCCCGTACAATAAGGTATGTATAAGCTATAAGGTAGCTTATGTACGTAAATATACCCATCAAGGTGAGCTTTCAATACAGGCTTAGGCATTAATTCTAATAATGTCGAGTTCATATAATTCTCCAGTAAATAACTGAAGAAACCCGTTGGACCCATATAACGATTGGCGTTTTCATTAACATCTAAATCATTCCATTTAGCATATTCTTCTAATGGGTCTTTTCTATGTGTTTCTATTACTTCTACCATAAATGCTCTCACCTATCCAAATATAAAAGATATAGTATTTAAGATGGAGACGGGCGGAGTGGTATTGTTTTAGTAAATTGGTAATACTATTTATCCTAATCGGTTATTTAGATCATAAATTAGAACATGTATCATTATTTGATGCGCTAATTGTTTCTAATAGTAGAAAAACATGGATACTATAAAATACTGTACAGTATTTCTGCTGAAGTAATTATTCTTGATACGACAATCCATGAAGGTAGTGAGGAATGATATATTGAAAACTCCTTTGTAGCTATTTCCAATATATGTTTGCTAAAATCTCCGTGAGGAAACCCTCCTATTCCAATAGCTAGATCATTTTCTAGTGCGTATTTTACGATATCAATTGGTTTTTTACGCTCTCCGTTCTCTCTTAGTAATATTAAGCCTTTTTTCTTAATTTTATTGAGGAGTTCTTCTAACGTAATTGTTTTAACATATATTAGCGGGTCTTCTGCATCTGGTGGTACCTTTCCTTTGGTTAGTAATTGTTCCATTAGTCCAACAAATCTATTATAGTTTCGTGGAATACGTGTCTCTGGTTTAATAAAGATGATATGTCCATCATATGTATGAACATATATTCTTAACTTACCTTCTTTGTTTAATGGGCTTTCAAGTGCATTAAGCAATGATACGTGGACTATGTCTGGTCTGCCGCGTTTTTCTCTATTAGGTAGGGTTTTCATTGCATGATAGTGAAGTGATACATCTAGTAATGTTTCTGCTGGTTTTTTCTTTCTTCTTCTAGCATTTTTTAATACTGCTGGATGTCTTATAATTTCTCTAGGGACAAGTTCCAGTGCTGACTCTAATAGTATTAGGTGTAACATTTTAATCATCCATACCATAATCTCTATGCATAAATGTCTAGATATTGTAAACGCATTAATATAGTTATGATGGCGTATCTCTGTATTATTAAGTATGGTTTAATGGTGCTGAATATTTGAGAAAAAGAAAAAGAGATGTATTAAAAGATCTTGCTCTTCAAAGAATGAGGTATTTATATAAATTATCCTTAGACGCTGTTAGAAAAGGTGATTATGATATAGCTAGAAGATATGTAGAGTTAATTATCAAGTATTCCCACAAAGCTAGGGTCAAGCCCCCAAAGTATATAAGGAGAGGATACTGTAGAAAATGTAAGATACCCTTAATTCCAGGGTTAACGTCTAGAGTAAGGATTCAGAGCGAAGGTCGAGGATCAAGGGTTGTGGTGACATGTCTACTATGCGGTTGGAGAAGAAGGTACATGATAAAGACGTCAAGAAAGAAATCAAGATCAGGAGAGCAGGGAAAATAGATGTTCAACTAGGCAAGAAAGGCATAACACAAGGTTTCATAAACGAGGTTAAAAATAGACTTGAAAACAATGGAGTTGTAAAAATAAGAATACTCCGTTCCTTTCTTAAGAGTAGTGGAAGCAGTAGAAGAGAAATAGCAAGACGTGTAGCAGAGCTTGTAGGAGCAAAGCTTTTAGAAGTTAGAGGTCATACATTCATACTCGTTAAAAAATATATAAATAAAGGTAAATATAGGAGTTTAAACAATTTGGGAGAAGAAAATAAGAGTAGGGAGTAGACATGGTTACAGCATTAGAAGTACCTGCTGATAAGCTAATAGAGAAATTAGTAAATTACCTAAAAGAAAACGTGCCAGAGGTTAAGCCACCTGAATGGGCATATTTTGTAAAAACTGGAGCTCATAAAGAAAAACCACCACAGAACATGGATTGGTGGTATTATAGAGCTGCCAGTATTCTAAGAAAACTGTATAAATCAAGTGAACCTATAGGAATAGAAACATTTAGAACAATATACGGTGGAAGGAAGAATTATGGATCGGCTCCTGAACATTTTGTAAAAGGAAGTGGTAGTATTGTTAGAAAAATTCTTCAACAACTAGAGGAGGCAAGACTAGTTAGAAAAGTAAGGGGTAAAGGAAGAACGTTAACTCCTCAAGGAAGGGCATTATTAGATCGATTAGCATTTGAAGTAATGATCGAGATCGTTAAAGAGAAACCAGAACTAGCTAAATATCTTCCACCTACTGTAAGAGCAAAAGTATTCAGAAGTAAATAGCAATATATATTATATTAGGTGGATGTATATGAGCGAAGATTACGATGCGGAATTAGAAGAGCTGAAACGTAGAAAAATGCTGGAGTTACAGAGGAAGCTTGAAGAAGAAAAACAACGTAGGGCCCAGATAGAAGCTGTGCTTAGGAGAATAATGACGCCTGAAGCTAGAAGTAGGTTAGCTAATCTAAGACTTGTCAAGCCTGAATTAGCTAATATTGTGGAACAACAATTAATTGCATTAGCTCAGTCCGGGAGAGTTCCTTTACCTATTACTGATGATTTTTTAAAGAAGTTATTAGCTCAACTATATGAGCAGACTCATCGTGAGACACGTATAAGAATATTAAGGAAATAAGGGTGTTTTACATGGCTAGGAATAAGCCTTTAGCCCGGAAGTTGAGGTTAGCCGCAGCATATAATGAGAATAAGCCCGTGCCGATCTGGGTAACAGTTAAAACTCGTATGAGAGTTAGACGTGGATTTAGATTAAGACATTGGAGACGTACAAAGCTTAAGGTCTAATGAGGTGAAGCTTCATGAGTGAAGAAAAAGGTGTTGTGAAGAGAATACATATTATACCTCTTAAACGGGTTTATTGGGGTAGGAGAACAAACAGAGCTGATAGAGCTATAAGATTTATTAGAAAATATGTTAAGCGACACTACAAAGAAGCTGAACGAATTATAATTGATCCAAAAGTTAATGAATATGTATGGAGCAGGAGCAGGGAAAAACCACCAAGAAGAATCGCTGTTGAAATAAGATATGATAAAGAAGAGAAAACCGCAAAAGTACTACTTATTAGACAAAGTAAAGTGAAAACATTAATTAGATAAAATCTATTGAGAACATAGGCTTTGTTTTCTAACATCATAATCCTAGCAATCTTAAATAACAAGTAATGGAAAGTGTTTTGAAATGGAAATTGTTAGATTAAATGTACTAGGCAATCCCAACATAGGTGTTTACGTCTTTGTAAATGATTCTATAGCCTTAATACCCCCAGGTCTTTCTAAGGATGAAAAAGACATATTGATCGAAATACTTAATGTAGAATTAATTGAGTCGAAAATAGCAGATACAATTATCAATGGAGTATTAATAGCTGGTAATAATAATGGTATTGTTTTACCTAGGATCGTGCTTGATAATGAATTAAATTATCTTAAAAAAGAACTATCTAAATTTGGTATAAACCTATATGTTTCTAGTTCTAGAAATACTGCTTTGGGTAATTTATTCCTATGTAATAATAAGGCTTGTATTGTAGGATCGGAAATGGAAAAAGAAGAAATAAGCAAAATATCCAATACATTAGGTGTTGAAATTATTGTTAAAGACTTGCTTGAGTTAACTATTCCAGGTAGCTTGGCTGTGGTAACCGATAAGGGTGGAGTTATTCACCCTGATCTTTCGGATGAGGATATATCATATTTAAATAAAGTATTTAACGTAAAATTTGAAAGGGCAACAGTAAATTCGGGGGTACCTTTTATAAAGAGTGGTTTAATAGCTAATAATCATGGTGCTTTAGTAGGAGGATTCACCACAGGCCCCGAGATCTTGAGAATTAAGAAGGGATTGGAGGGATAAGGTATGAGTGAAATAAAAATATATCGTGTAGAAGGAGTAATGTTAATAAGTCATGATAAGTACCCTACTTGGCAGAAGTTCACAAAAGAAGTACGAGCTTTAAACGAGGAACAAGCTAAAGAATATGTGTATTCAGTTCTAGGTAGCAATCATAAGCTTAGGAGAAAGCATATCAAGATTCTAAGTATCAAGGAAATTGATATTTCAGAAGTAAGGGATAGAAGAATAGCAGGACTAGCTACCCTAAAGAGGTTTGTTAAGAAATGAGTAAAGCTGGAAGGGAAAGTAGACAATACATTAGCATAAATGAATTATTAATCAGAGCTAATGAGCTGAGAGAATATATAAACATACTTCAAGCACAAATAGGTAATTATTCAACACAATTAAGTGAATTACAGCTATCTCTGAATACAATCGAGAACATGCCTGAAGAAGGAGGAGAAGCATTAGTCACTCTAGATAGATTAAGTACAGTTTATTTACCAGTGACTATAAAAGATAATTGGAAAGAAAACATAGTGGTTAACATAGGGTTAAACTACTATATAAGATCGTCTAAGGAAAAGGCTGAGGAAATCATTAGGAATAGGATCGGGATAGTTCGAAAAATCATAGAAGGATTAAGGAGAGAGTATCAAGCAGCATTAACCGAATATAATGCACTGCAACAAATTATAGCAACCATATATGCAAGAATGCAAGAACAGCAGTCTATGAAAAAATAACTACGTCTAATATTAAAAATAGCATTAGTCTGTAAAGTAGCGTATTATATGGTGTACTGGGCTTGTTTAAGAAAATTAGGCAGGTCTTTTCAAAATTTATTGAGAAAGCTTCTTCGGTCATATATTCAAGAGATAAGTTACTCGAAGCACTTGATGAGTTAAAAATGGAACTTATTTCTAACGATGTAGCGTTTGAGGTTGTTGAAGATATTTCTGAAAAAATACTCGAAGCTATAGATAGAAAAGAAATCAAAAACAAAGATGAATTAATACGTTTCCTGAGAAAAACACTAAGGAAGTATTTTGAGGATCTCGAACAAATAGATATTTTTAATGAAGCAAAAAAGCACAAGCCTTACAAAATAGTCTTCTTAGGCGTTAATGGTGTTGGTAAAACAACTACGATCGCAAAAATTGCTGTAAAGTACCGGGAACAGGGTTTTAAACCATTAATGGTGGCGGCAGATACTTTTCGAGCAGGTGCACAAGAACAATTAAAATACCATGGAGAGAAGACAGGAATACCTGTGTTTACGGGGAAATATGGTTCCGATCCTGCAGCTGTAGCATATGATGCTATAGTATACGCTGAAAAGAAAGGTTATGACGTGGTCTTAATAGATACTGCTGGGAGAATGCATACAGATGCTAATCTCGTTGATGAACTTAAAAAAATTGTTAGAGTCGTTAAGCCTCATCGTAAAATATTAGTTGTAGATGCTTTAACTGGCAATGATGCTGTAGAACAAGCAGTTTTCTTCAATAACGCGGTTGGTGTTGACGGGGTTATTGTGACAAAGGTTGATGCATATGAACAAGGAGGGGTACCGTTAAGTGTTGTTTATAGTATCAAAAAACCAGTTATAATGATGGGTGTTGGACAAGGATATAAAGATTTAAAACCTTTTAATATTGATGAATTCCTAGATAAAATACTACCGGATTAATGAATAACCTGGAGTGGTTATAAATGGGTTTTAGAGAACTAATTGATTCGTGGAGAAGAATAATACGGCTGGCTACTAAGCCTTCAAGAGAAGAATATATGACTAATCTAAAAATAAGCTTGCTTGGATTAACACTTGTTGGTTCAATTTCGTTCATCATAAGATTTATATTTATAACATTTATATTCCCTCAAGAACTCTACGGTGGCTAATAAAATGCCGAAGATAAGCTATTATGCTGTTAGAACGACGACAGGTAGGGAAATAGACGTAGCTCTAGTGCTTGAGAGTCGAGCAAATAATATAATCGCACTTGGAGAAGACCCCGGTATAAAATCAATAATAGTACCACCTGGTATAAGAGGATATGTTTTCTTGGAATCAGTTAAACTTGCAGCAGTATATAGACTGATCAGTGAGGTAAAATATGTTAAAAGCACACAGCCAATAAGGGTTTCCAGAGAAGAAATAGAGAGATTAATTAAACCAAAACCAGTTATCGAAATGATTAGAGAAGGAGACGTAGTTGAAATTGTAAGGGGGCCGTTTAGAGGGATGAAAGCACAAGTTATTAGTGTAGATAAGGATAAAAACATGGTAATGCTTAGTATATTAGAAGCTGCTTTCAATGTACCTATAACTGTACCAGGTGATTACGTAAAACCTGTTAAGAAAGGTGGTGTGTAGCTATGGGGAAGAAAGTAATTAAAATAATGGTTGAGGGAGGAAAAGCCACTCCAGGACCTCCACTAGGACCAACTCTTTCGCCATTAAGAGTAAATGTTATGGAAGTAGTAAAAGCTATTAATGAAGCCACTAAGGAATTCGAAGGCTTAACAGTACCTGTAGAAGTAATTGTTGATACAGCTACGAGAAAGTTTGAGATAAAAGTAGGTATTCCAACAACAACAGCACTTCTTCTAAAAGAGGTTGGAGTGAAACAACCACCTGGAGATCCTGCACATCAGAAAATAGGAGACTTGCCAATAGAAAAGATCATAAGAATAGCTATTCTCAAAAAAGAACAATTAACTGCTAAAACATTGAAAGCGGCTGTAAAAACAATATTAGGGACTGCACGTAGTATAGGCATTACGGTAGATGGAAAAGATCCTAAGGATGTCCAGAAAGAAATAGATGAAGGATTATATGATGCTGTATTAGCTAAGTATGAGCCTGAATGGGAGAAAGAAGAGGGTGAGATGTAAAATGCCTTTACCGACTAAGGAACAGCTAAAGGAAAGCATTATCAAAGCAATCGAGTATAGTAAGAAGAGGAACTTTAAACAAAGCGTTGAATTAATAATTGTCTTAAAAGACATTGATCCAAAAAGTCCCCAAGGAAGAATAAGAGAGACAATATTTTTACCAAAAGGGCTAGGAAAGGACCGTATAATATGTGTTGTTGCAGACGGTGAAATGGCTGAAAAAGCTAGGAAAGCTGGTGCACATAGAGTAATTACAAGAACAGAATTAATGGGTATAAGTAAGAAAGAAGCCAAGAAAATAGCACAAGAATGTGACTGGGTTCTCGTAAGAACAGACTTAATGGCTAATGCTGGTAGAATCTTAGGCCCCGCTCTAGGTCCTCGTGGAAAAATACCTGTGCCAGTTCCACCAGCAGCAGATATAGAAGCAGTTATGAAGAGATATAAATCAGCAGTTCTCCTCCGTAACAAGGACCAGCCTCAACTAATGACTAAGATAGGTACAGAAGACATGGATCCAGAGGACTTAGTTGCTAATGCACAAGCTATACTATCGTTGCTAGAAACAAAGCTACCTAACGGTGCTCATAATATTGCTAAAATCGTTGTTAAAACAACTATGGGTCCACCTGTTGAAGTAATTGGGTAGAGGTGGTCTGTAAATGTCAGTTACAAGTGTTCCTCGAGCCAAAAGAATTCCGCAATGGAAAATAGAAGAAGTAGAATATCTTACAAAATTATTCAAAACTTATCCGGTCTTCGCTATAGCTGATCTCACGGGCTTTCCAACAAATCAATTACAGAAACTGAGGAAAAAACTTGGAAAGAAAATAGTTTTTAGAGTTTCTAAGAACAAATTAATACTTAGAGCATTAAAAGCCGCGGGCTTTGATACAAGCAAGTTCGAGGATATATTGACTGGTCAAAACATATTATTATTCACAAATCTCAATGCGTTTGAGCTTGGCTTATTGTTAGAGAAGCATAAAGCAAAGACATTTTATAAACCAGGCGAAATAGCACAACAAGAAATAATAATTCCTGAGGGCAATACTGGTCTTTCTCCAGGACCTATTCTAAGTACTTTCAGCAAGTTAAAAATCCCGGTAAGAGTCCAGGGTAATAGTATTGTTATCACTCGTGATACAAAAGTCGCAAAACCTGGAGACGTTATATCAGAAGAGCTTGCAAGTCTATTACAGCGTCTTGGTATTGCATTGAAAGAAGTAAAAATAAAAGTTAAAGTAGCATATGATGGAGGAGTAATTATTCCAGGCGATCAATTAATACTCAATATTGATGAATACATGGAAATGATTAGATCAGCACATGTAGATGCGTTAAAGATAGGTGCTGAAATAGCATGGCCAGTGCCAGAAGTATTAGAGCTTTCACTAATTAAGGCGTATCGCGAAGCATTAGCATTAGCTGCTGAAGCAGGATACGTCACATCAGATACAGCTGAGTATGTCTTTAGAACAGCTATAGCTAAAGCACTAGCCTTAGCACTAGAAGTATCCAAGTATGCTCCTGAACTAGGCCTTGAAGTACCAAGCATAACACCAGCACCCACCACTGAGGAGAAGAAGGAAGAGGAGAAGCCTGCTGAGGAAGAAGAGGAGAAAGAAGAAACAGTTAGCGAAGAAGAACTTGCCGAAGGACTAGGAGCACTCTTCGGCTGAGAAACACAAATATTTTTATTAAGGAGGATATATTTTAAAACACCTAGATTATCTAAGTTAGTAGCGTTGGTAAAACAACTGGATATGGTTAAGAGGTGAGGAGAGATCGAATACATATACGCGTCTCTACTACTCTATAAGGCTGGAAAAGAAATCAATGAAGAAAACATAAAGAAAGTACTAGAAGCAGCTGGTATAGAAGTTGATGATGTAAAAGTAAAATCTCTTGTTGCAGCACTTAAGAATATTGATATAGCAAAAGTATTAGAACAAGCACTAGCAGCACCAGTAGCTGCAGTTCCAGCAGCCCCTGCAGCTCCTGCTGAGGAGAAGAAGGAAGAGGAGAAGCCTGCTGAGGAAGAAGAGGAGAAAGAAGAAACAGTTAGCGAAGAAGAACTTGCCGAAGGACTAGGAGCACTCTTCGGCTAAAATAATTTTACTAAAACATTTCCTGAACAATACAAGGTTTTTATTAGTAGGAATGAATAAGTCTATTACTTGATATTCTTTTGTTAACACATTATACAACCTGCTCAAGATAAAATAATATTTTTACTAATGATAATGTATAGATTACCATTAGCTTGAAAGAAGGTGTTTCAAAATAACTAACATGGATGATGATTATGGAAGAAGAATTCAATGTAAAATTTTTGCGAGAAGAAGGATTCAATAGATATAAGTGTAGAAAATGTGGCGAGTACTTCTGGAGCATAAAACCTAGAGAAACATGCCCGGACAGACCATGTTCTAAGTATGATTTTCTCTATAAGAACTATCCTAGAACACCTCGTTTAGGCCTTGATGATGCTAGAAGCAAGTTTATTAATTACTTTGTAAAGAATGGACATGGATACGTTAATCCTTATCCAGTTCTTGCTCGCTGGAGAAATGATTTATACCTAACTATTGCATCCATTATAGTTTTTCAGCCTGCTGTTACTGATGGTATAGTGGATCCTCCATATAATCCACTAGTAATTGTTCAGCCAAGTGTACGGTTAGAAGATATTGATAATGTTGGACTAACTTTTGGGAGACACTTAACAAGTTTCGAGATGGGAGGTCATCATGCCTTTAACAAGAAAGACAATTACATCTACTGGGTTGAGGAGACTCTTCGTTATGCTTATGAGTTCTTCACCAAAGAAATAGGTATTCCGCGTGAGGAAATAGTTTTTAAGGAATCATGGTGGGAAGGCGGCGGAAATGCTGGTCCTGCATATGAAGTAGTTGTTGATGGATTAGAGCTTGCAACACTTGTTTTTATGAAGTATAAGATTGTTGATGGTTCAAGGATAAGGAATCCAGTACTTGTCGTAGATACAGGTTATGGTATTGAGAGAATTGCTTGGTTTACTCAGAAAACACCTACAGCTTTTCATGCTATATTCGGTAATCTTGTGAATGAATACAAAGATATACTTGGTATTGAGGAGCCCGAGGAAGAGGTTCTCAAGAATATAGTTTATGAGTTAAGCGATGTTGAAACGTACGACATTAATGACTTGAAGAAGCATATGGTAGAACTTGGGTATGAAACTTATATTGATGAAATGATTAATGCTATTAACTTATACACAGTACTGGATCACATCAAAACGATCTTATTGATGCTATCAGATGGAATAGTCCCATCTAATACTGGTGAAGGCTACCTAGCTAGACTCGTTATAAGAAGACTTCTCCGTACATTACTAAGGCTCGGTCTAGAAGTCCACACTATTGAAGATATTGTTTTACAACTAGTTAGTAAACAAATGAACTATTGGAAGGGTAAGTATGTTTATGACAAATTCCATAAACACCGTGATTACATAATGGATGTATTATCATATGAGATCAGAAAATATATTGATGTAATACTTCGTGGCGGAAGACTTGTTGAAAAAATAATAAAGAAAAAGAAAAAACTATCCATAGATGACTTAGTGGAAATATATGATTCACAAGGTATACCTCCCGAAATAGTTGTTGAAAAAGCTAGGAAATATGGTATAGATATAGATGTTCCGCCTAATTTCTATTCATTAATAGCGAAAAGACACGGCGGGTCAGGTGTTCTTGTGAAGGAGAAAGAACATGAATTACCTGATGAAATTGTTAAATGGTCTAGATCATTTCCTGCAACAAGGAAATTATTTCATGAAAACCCCTATCTATACCGAACTATAGCTAGAGTACTCGGAGTTAATGGAAACTATGTAGTATTTGATAGAACTATATTTTATCCTAAAGCAGGAGGACAAGACCACGATATTGGTGTAATTATCGGCAAGAATGGAGAATATAAGGTAAGGAACGTTCATAAAGTTGGGGAGATAATAGTGCACGAATTGGGAGAAAAACCTAGTTTTGACGAGAACGAAGAAGTAGTTATGGAAATAGACTGGTTCCGGAGATATATTCTCATGAAACATCATACTGCTACACACATAATATTAGGGGCTGCTAGGAAGGTGCTTGGAGATCATGTGTGGCAAGCCGGTGCTGAGAAAACCACTGAAAAAGCGAGGCTCGACATAACACACTATAAGACATTATCAAGTAATGAAATTAAGAAAATAGAAGAAGAAGCCAATAATATAATAAACAAGCATATAGAACTAAAGTTCCACTATCTCCCAAAGTTTGAAGCTGAGAAAAAATATGGCTTAAAAATATATCAGGGAGGGGCAGTTTATTCGCCGATACTACGCATTGTCGAAATCCCGGGATGGGATGCAGAAGCTTGTTTCGGCACTCACGTATCTAATACTTCAGAAGTAGGGGCAATTAAAATTATTAAATCTGAGAAAATACAAGATGGAGTAATTAGGTTAGAATTTATTGCTTCAACAAAAGTAGCTGAGTATCTTGAGAAACTTCTTGAAGAAAGAGAGAAAGCTCTACGCCTTTTAGGACAGGAACATGGAGATCTAGTTACAATTGTTTCGAAACTTAAAGAACAATTTGATAAAAATAAAGATACATTAAATGTCTATAGGCGTCTTTTAAAAGAGAAATTCATTGATGAAGCGCTTAAACGAATGCGTAGAATATGTGATTTAAACATCGTTATAGTGGAGAAAACAATTGAGGACGAACAATTATATAAGCATATATTAGAAGATCTTGCTTTGAAAAAAGAAAACATAGTAATACTTATTGATTCTAGAAGGAAGCTTATCGAACTAGCATGTAATCCGAGGCTTTCAAAGGATAAAGGTATTGATTTAAGGAAAACGCTAGATTTATTAAAACAATATAAGGTTAGGGGCGGTGGAAAACCTGATCATGTATATATACGAGCATTAGATAAGCTAATAGGTATAGAGGAAATTATTAAAATCCTTGAAAGAACCATATGTGTTAAAACATAAAATCTATAACCCACAATAAAATAACCATAAATTCGGAAAAGGGCCCGTGGCCTAGCCTGGATAGGGCGCCGGCCTTCTAGGCCGAGAGGCGGGGACAGCCGGAGACCCGGGGTTCGAATCCCCGCGGGCCCGCTGTTCTTTTTATCTTCAATAAAACAAAATTATACTAGGTACGAAGTAGATTTCATGGCTATGATGTTTTGGAGGGAAATGATGTAGGAATGTCACGGGTCTGAATGGTGATGAACGGGCTATAGACTGATTCTGTGCATGGTGCCGGGATTGAATTGGAAAGGCGTGCTTAAAGTAATTGGTTCGCTTGAAATCGTTGTTGGTTTATTAATGTTAAGTGTTCCTTTTATTGATGTATTAACGTTTAAACCAATTACTCTGAGTTTTCTTTTGACATCAATAATATTGCTTATTGTAGGATATTATTTACAAAGAATCGAAGCTCAAGAAATTGGTTTATTGGAAGGCATTATAACGACAAGTATAGCATGGCCTCTTATATCGTTTGAAGCATCTATTCCGCTAATGACTAGTTTGAATATAAGCTTTGTGGATGCATGGTTTGAGTCTATTTCCGGATTTACTGGTACTGGCTTCACTGTTCTCACAGGTATAGATTATATGAAGCCCTCAATAGTTACTTGGCGTAGTATTATGCAGTGGACAGGTGAATTAGGTGTTGTTGTCTTTGCGATGGTTTTGTTCCCATATTTTTACAAGTTGGGTGCGTCAGCTTATGGTATAGAGCGTCCTATTAAAATAGATGCGTCCTTCTATATGACAGCTAGAAGACTCATTAGAATATATTTAATTCTTACAGTTGCAGGGATCATAGCATATGTTTATTCCGGAATGAATTTTTATGAGGCGTTTAACCACGTATTAACCACTGTAGCCACTGGTGGTATGTCAACATATGATGCTGGTTATCAAGTTATCTTCAATAGAGCGCCTCTCACATACATACCTGTCTTGATTTTCATGTTTCTAGGTGGTATGAA
>Ga0256842_1001976_pt1 | contig 15437 bp, 17 predicted proteins | sample 4559240metaG_FD_185973 | JGI IMG/M metagenome (GOLD analysis project Ga0256842, IMG submission 185973) | Hydrothermal vent microbial communities from Guaymas Basin, Mexico - 4559-240 | ecosystem: Environmental > Aquatic > Marine > Hydrothermal vents | place: Mexico: Guaymas Basin | collected...
TAAAATACTACTATAAGTTTTATAAGTTACATAATTTAATTTATTGACTTTTATGAATTTTATCTTACCTTCTTTGTTCTAAGTATACAAAGTATTACGATGAATGCCTAAATCTCGTGCTAATATTAATATTTTTATCATAAAAAAACATCTTTTTTGTTATAATATGTGAAATTATAGCGTTTTTTTATTATATATAGATTAAAGTAGGAGTATATTTATAGCTTTATTTCTTAAATATCATTATTTTTTGCTACTATTGAGATAAATATTTAAGACCATTATTTATAGAGTAAAAAATTTTCATAAATTAAAAAAGATAATAGAAAATTATACGGTTAGATTTGATACAAAAGATTTAAGGAAGCAGAAATGAATATTTTCCTACCCCAAAAACTAAACTTCACAACCACCACCGATCTCTCAAAAGCCTTTCAAAATATAAAAGAACCAACCACTCTAATATTCAAAAAAGGCTTCGCCCAACCAGCAGGGATTACGCTACTCTCTTTACTTATAAATAGTAAAAGAGAGTTCATAACCATAGAGTATGAAAAGCAAGAAGATATAAACTATCTCCAACGAACCAATTTTTTTAAAAATTTAGATTTTAAGATAAACAATATATCCTCTCAAGAGGATAGAAGTAATAATCTATTAGAGTGTACCAAAGTTTTAACTGATGATGACCCTTATGATATTGATATAAAACTCAAACAGATTTTAGAAGCCCATATTGAGGGGAAACCTAACTTAGTATTGGGTATTTTATTGACTGTTTATGAAGTGGTTGATAATATTTTAGAACATAGTACAGGAGAAGCTTTTAAAGAGACTGATAGAGCTATAAAAACTCCTGCTTTTGTCTCGGCTCAATATTATAATAATCGAAACAACCATATAGAAATAGGTATCTCTGATTGGGGTAAAGGAATAGTAGATACTTTGGCTGAAGAGTATAATGAGCTTTCAAGAGAAGAGGTATTATTAAAAGCATTTGAACTTAATACAACTAGACATAGAAAATTTTTTCCAAGTCGTGGAAATGGATTGGCAAAACTTAAACATTTTGTACTATTATCAGGTGGTTCTATACGATGTAGAACTAATGAATTTGAAATAATTTTTAGTCCACTCTATCCTAATGGAAATATTGAAGAAGTTGAACCAATTATTGGGACACATTTTGAGATTATGATAGGTTGTTATAGTGATATTGATATTAATCCTATTTTTGAGATAGACTATAGTGATTATGAAGATGATTTAGATGATTTTTTTAATTAGGAAGAGAAGATGAAAATAGAAATAAAAAATTTTGCACCACTAAATAGCCATCAATCAGGTATAAAAGTAAAAAAAGAGATACTAAAAGAGCTAGAGAAAAGTGAAGGGTTAATTGTTTTAGATTTTGAGGGTATTGATATTTTTACGGACTCTTTTATTCAACAGCTAACAGTTATATTAGCTCAAGAGATAGGTTTTCAAAATTTAAAAGGTAGAGTCAAATTTAGAAATCTTAATGATTTTTTACAGAAAATGGTTAAAGAAAAGCTCTATATTGCATCAGGGAAAAAGCTTATCAAAAGAGAAAAAGATATAGATATATTGCTTAAACGAGCTGAAGAGATAGCTACCCAAAAATCAAATGGATATTTGAGTATGATTAAAGTTTCTGCAGGGTGGAAAGTCTTTTTAAATAGTCCCAATTTGGATAAAGATATAAAAAAAGATGATATTTTAAATATACCATCTTTTAAATCTCTTGATGAAGCTCTTTATCATTTTATCTCTAAGCCTTTATTTGTTTAAAAATTTCATAGTTAAAAAATAGAAAGCTACTCTATTTTAACTTAAAATAGAGTAGTTTTCTATTTTGGTCTATTTTAAAATTAAACTTTTCAAAAAAGTTCATTCCAAGTAGTCCATCAACACCCTTTTGTTTAAAAGGGGCGACTGTTAAATTAAAATCTTTAAGCTCTATATCATCTAAAATTAAACTAGATGCTGTTGCTAAATGGGCAATAATTTCACCTCCTGCTGTGTTTAGAAGTATCTCTTTTTGTATAGCTAAAGTTGGTATTTTATCTTCATCTATAAAAGTATAACTAGCACCTGTATCTAGTAGTAGAGTAAGTGGTGTATTATCTATAGATAGATTTATTCTATATTGTGAACCTATTTTATTTAAAGCTATTTTATGAGTATATTGTTTTAACTCTTCTCTTTTTTGTTTAATATTGGTTAAAATAGTCTCTGCTTTTGCACTGTAAGTTGAGTCACTCTCTATCTCATCTAAAAGAGTCTCTGCTTTTTCATAATTATCTAATTCATAATATAATTTAGCCAATCTAATAATATACTTTTGATTATCTATATTTCTATTAATCATATCTTCTAAAAAAAGTGTTAACTTATTAAAATCTTTATTAACCTCTAGTCTTTTAATATAACTCTCAACTGTCACATTTAAATCATTACTAATACTTTTTAAATCTTTTACCTCATCACTTTGTTGCAAATTAAAAAGTAGATTAATTGCTTTTTTAAACTCACCACTATCTTTATATAATTTAGCAAGATATAGTTTAATATCTACTGCTTTTGGTTCTATCTCTATATAGTGAAGTATTTGCTCTATAGCTTTTTTAGGAAAATTTCTACCCATATCATAAAAATAGACTTTTAATATCAGTCTATACTCTTTTAACTGCTGTTCATTGGCTTCCATATAGAAAGCCATTGCATCGCTAAACTTTCCACTTTTTATTAATCTTTCAAAAGATAACTCTTCTATATTAGATTTTTTTGATATATTATGCTCTTTAATAATAGTTTGTTTTAAAATATTTTTTTCTGGAATAGAGTTTATAACTATAGTTGTAGGTTTACACTTTTTTATATCTATTTTTGGAGATATTATACTGTTTTGAGGTATAACTTTTGGTTTTAGTGCCATAAAATATATATGAAAATTCCAACCAATTAATACACCAACAGTTAGAGATAAGATAATTTGAAACATAATTTCTCCTTTAGATAATTTATATATTATTCACTACTACTTTTAACTACCTTAGCAATAAAATGTGCATGTTTTAAAAAGAAAAAGTGGTCACCATCTAGTGGATAAAATTTACTATTATCTATAATAGATGCTATCTTTTCACCCGTATATAGAGGTGTTGCTGTATCTTCTTTTCCCCAAAATAGCATAGCAGAGCCTTTATATTTAGAAAATGATAATTCAAAATCTTCATCAACTACATTTTTAAATGTCTCATACATCTCATGGCTCATTCCTTTAGCATCAGGAGATATAAATAGTTCTTTTATTTTATTAAAACCTAATGGTTTTAAGAGTTTAAATGTGGCAATTTTTACTTTAATAGTCCAAGGTTTTTTAGTCTTAATTCCAGCAGATGAGAGAAGAATTAGATATTTAGGATTTAAAAGAGTTGCAACCTTTCCACCAAATGAGTGTCCCATAACAATAGTAGGATTAAGCCCTACAGCTTTAATAAAGAGTTTTACAATATAGGCGTAATCTTCGGTTGTAAGTATCATACTATTACTACTTCCACCAAACCCTGGTAAATCTAAATAGGTCTGTCTATACTCTTTAAACTCTTTACCAAATGCTTGTTTCATTATCTCTTTATTGCTACCCCAACCGTGAAGAATTAAAATCCCCTTTTTTGCATTTGGATTTAACATCTCATAACTTAATTTAAACGACTCTTTTCTATAGATAATCTCTTTTAATGCCATAATAACTCTACTTTTTTAGAAATTTTAACATTATATTGCTTTTGCACACACAAAAGCTGTTGAAAAAGCCCATTGAAAGTTATATCCACCAAGTTCACCCGTAATATCAAGAACTTCACCTAAAAAATATAGTCCATTCTCTTTTTTGCTTTCCATATTACTACTATCTATATCTAAAATCTCTACTCCACCTTTTGTAACCTCTGCTTTAGAGTAACCAAATGTTCCAGCAGGGGCGAATATGTAATGTTTTAAATTCTCTAATCTCTCCCAATCCTTAGAATTTAAAAGTGTTGCTTTTTTATCCTCTACTTCTAATGCTACTAAAAAAGCTTTAACCATACGATTTGGAGGAGCTAAAAGATTACTAATATTTTTTTTAGAGTTTCTTAGAGTATTTAAATCTATATTAGGTATAAAATCTATCTCTATTTTACCCTTTTGCCAATATAGAGAGGTGTTTAGTATAGCAAGTCCTGTAACTCCTCTATGTGCAAAAAGAAGAGAGCCTTTTATCTCTTTTTCTCCCACTTTTATGTTAACTTCTGTTGAGATACCTGAAAGAGATTTAAAAAAGAATTCACTAGGTTGAAGAGTAAATCCAACAAGTGCAGGATTTAAAGTTTTAATAGTATGACCAAAACTTAAAGCTATATCATACCCAATAGATGAAGCTCCTAATTTTGGAAAACTTAAACCTCCACTTGCTATAACTAGCTTTTTAGCTCTAAAAGTACCTCTATTTGTATATATTTCAAATATAGAATTTATCTTTCTAATAGATTTAACCTCTATTTGAAGTAGTATCTTTTTGCTATCTATCTCTCTTTTTAATAAATCAACTATCTCTTTTGCTGAATTTTTACAAAAATATTTCCCATCTTTTCTAAGTTCTAAATTTAAACCTCTTCTATCTAACCAAGATAAAAGCCTATTTTGGTCAAACTGTTTAAAAATATTTCGTATAAATCTCTGCTCTCCTAGATAGTTTTTTGGTTTTAAAGAGGCATTTGTAACATTACACTTTCCTCCACCTGATATAACCATTTTAGAGCCAACTTTAGAGTTTTTTTCTAAAATTAAAAAATCTCTCCCCTTAAGCTCTGCACCTAAAAAAAGTCCACTAGCCCCTGCACCAACTACTACTATATCTACTAATCTATTTTTCATCTAAAATTCAGAAATTAAGACTACAGACTCTTTTCTTTCAGATAAATCTTTAATCCAAATAGTTCCATTTTTAAACTCATCTTCACCAATTACAGCACAATATCTAGCGTTAACTCTGTCTGCCCCTTTTAGATGTGCTTTTAACTTTTTAGGAGTATATTCAAGTGTAACTTTTTCGCTCTCTCTTTTTTTATGGGCTAAGGCAAATAGAGTATCAATAACTTCACTATCCATTGCACCCATATAATACCCATCTCTTTCAATATTTGGCATAGATACAAGCTCCATAATTCTCTCAATTCCTAAAGCAAATCCAACGGCAGGGGTTGTTTTTCCATCTAAAAACTCTACCAATTTATCATATCTTCCACCACCTGCTATAGCTGATTGTGAACCAATACTACTACTTACAAATTCAAATGCTGTTTTATTATAGTAGTCTAAACCTCTAACTAAATTTGTATCTATTTCAAACTCTATATTTGCTAAATTCAGTAACTCAACTAACTTTTTAAAATCACTATTACAACTGCTACATAGATTATCTATAAGTTTAGGAGAGCTAACTAAAAGAGATTGACACTTTTCATTTTTACAATCAAGTACTCTTATAGGATTTGTATCTATTCTTCTATTACAATCACTACATAATTCATCTTTACAACCATTTAAAAAGCTTATAAGATTTTCTCTATATTGAGGCATACAATTAGGACAACCAAGAGAATTTATCTTTAAACTATATCCAATTCCTAAAGCTTTAAAAATATCACCAATCATGTCAATTATAGTAAAATCTTCATATACACTCCCTTCTCCAAAACTTTCACAACCAAACTGATGAAACTCTCTTAATCTCCCCTTTTGAGGTCTCTCATATCTAAACATAGCTCCATAATAACAGAATTTAAACTTCTCATTCTGTCGTCTATCTAATTTAGCTTGAATAAAAGCTCTAACAACACCAGCCGTCCCCTCTGGTCTCATACAAACATCATTACCACCCTTATCTTCAAACTGATACATCTCTTTTCCAACTATATCACTACTCTCACCAACAGAGCGTTTAAAAAGTTTAGTCTCTTCTAAGATTGGTGTCTCAATATAACTATATCCATACCTTTTAGCAATATTAGTAGCAGTTGTTACAATATGCACAAATCGTTCACTCTCCTCAAATGTTAAATCTTTCATTCCGCGAAGTGCTTTTATCATTAAATTTCCTAATTTTTATTTTTGGGAATTATACTTCTATTTGACTTTGGATATAATTTCACAAAATATAAAGGCAAAATATGAGTAGAAAGTTAGTAAGCTTTGATTGGGCAATGAAAAAGATTTTGCGACAAAAGGCAAATTTTGTAATATTAGAGGGTTTTTTAACCGAACTTTTAAAATTTGATGTAAAAATTGAAGAGATTTTAGAGAGTGAAGCAAATCAAGAAACAGAAGATGATAAATTTAATAGGGTTGATTTATTGGCTAAAAATGAGAGTGGGGAGCTTATTTTAGTTGAAATTCAATATAATGATGAGATTGACTATTTTCAACGGATACTCTATGGAACTTCTAAACTTATTACTGAATATATAAAAAAAGGTAGAGGTTATACTAATATTAAAAAAGTTTACTCTATTAATATTGTCTATTTTGAAATAGGTCAAGGAGATGATTATGTTTATCATGGAACTACTATATTTAAAGGTTTACATAAAGAAGATATTTTAACTCCATCATCTATTCAAAAAGATAAGTTTAATATAGAGACTATTTCAGATATTTATCCAGAGTATTATATTTTAAGAGTAAATCGATTTAACGATATTGCTAAAAGTAGTTTAGATGAGTGGATATATTTTTTAAAAAATGAAGAGATAGAAAATAGCTTTAAAGCTAAAGGATTAAATGAAGCAAAAGAGGTTTTAGATGTTTTAAAACTTCAACCAAAAGATAGAGCAGTTTATGAGAGAAAAGAGGATAATAGAAGATATAAAGAGTCTCTATTTTATACAGCAGAGATTAAAGGTATAGAAAAAGGAAAAAGAGAAAGAGATATTGAAATAGTAAAAAGTTCATTAGAACAGAATATAGATATAGATACTATCTCTTTAATAACTGGACTCTCTATTAAAGAAATACAAAATATAGATAAAAATAATTTTAAAGGAAAAAAATGAAAAAAACAAAATCGGGATTTATAGCCGTAGTTGGACGACCAAATTCAGGAAAAAGTACACTTCTTAACCATTTGGTTGGAGAAAAACTAGCAATGGTCTCTAAAAAGGCACAAGCTACTAGAAAAAGAATGAATATTATAGTAATGCACGACTCTCATCAACTGATTTTTGTAGATACACCTGGTATTCATAAAAAAGAGAGACTTATTAATGAGTTTATGTTAGAGGAGGCTCTAAAAGCTATGGGAGATAGTGATTTAATTCTATTTTTAGCTCCTATTACAGATAGTTTAAAAGAGTATGAGAAGTTTTTAAAATTAAATGAAGCTAAAAAAGCTAAACATATTGTTCTTCTTACTAAAATAGACCATGTAAGGCAAGGTGATATTTTAAAGAAATTGGGAGAGTATCAAAAATATCAAGATATATTTGAGGCTATTATTCCATTTTCTGTTAATAAAAAGGTTGGGAAAAAAGCTCTTTTAGATGAAGTTATTAAACATCTGCCAGAGTCTCCTGCTTTTTATGATACTGATATTATGACTACAGAGAATATTAGAGATATATATAAAGAGTTAATTAGAGAGTCTATTTTTGAAAATTTAAGTGATGAGATACCTTATGAGTCTGATGTTACTATTGAAAAGATTTATGAGAGTGATGATATAGATAGAGTTTATGCTACTATTATTGTTGAGAAAGAGACTCAAAAAGGTATTATTGTTGGTAATAGAGGTGAGGGAATTAAAAGGGTTGGAAAGTTTGCACGAAATCAATTAGAAATTTTTTCTCAAAAAAAGATATATTTAGATTTACATGTAGCTGTAAAAAAAGGTTGGAGTAAATCTCGTAGTGGATTGGAGGAGCAAGGTTATATTATATAGCTTATAAGTATCACTATTTTAGTGATACTTAATAAATTAATTCTCCTCAAAAACCTCCATAATCTCCTCTCTATCTATACTATTTTTGCCACCTCTATATATATTCTCTTCTAATTTATTAAGTGCCTTAGCTATAACCTCATCTTTTTTAGAATATGGTAATAGAATATCAAATAAAGCTCTATTATTTTTTGCTTTTCTTATTGCTTTTATTATATTACTCTCTTTTTTAGTAACTTTTCTTTTTAATCTATCTACTGCTAAAACAGTAAGAGTTCCCAAAATAAATCCTATAGCCAAAAATAGATATTTTAAGTAACTATCCTCTTTTATAACTTCTGTTTTTGTAATAGTTTTTATTTCAGGTTTTTGCATAATAGAGTTTGGAGCAACCTCTATAGCTTTAGTTACTCGTTCTCCTCCACCTATTACTGTAATATCAATAGGCTCTGTCTTTATGGTTTTAACCTTTTTTGTTACTTTATCAAAATATTTAAGCTCTATTGATGGAATTGTAAAATTCGAGTCTGCTATGATTGCTATCTTTTGTCTAAAAGTTCCTTGATATACACCACCTACTAATCTTGATGATATTTTTGGCTCATCTGCATAGATTATAGCACTATCTATATTTAAATTAAACTTCTTAACATCATCTATATTTCCTTCTCCATCCACTCTTATGGTAAGATTTACAGGTTTATTAGCGTGTACCTTTTTTTTATCTACAGAGGCTTTAATAGCATAGTTTCCATAAAGCTCTAAACCATTTGGTAGTGGGTGAACTGTTAGGTTCTGCTCATTAGAGTAGATTTTCTTCCAACTTAAATCTTGTGTAAATGCACTAAAAAATGGGTCATCAAATACTCCACCACCTACTCCTCTTCTTCTTGAAACTCTACCAACTAAAGCTTCAACTGATGGAATTTCAAACTCTCCACTCTTTTGTGGGAAAAGTTGATACTCTTTTGTTTCAACAATATAATCACCTTCACTAGATTGAGTAGTTTTATCTACCTTTTTAACCCAAAAATCTTCTAATTTTGGCTCTCCTAATTGCAGTTTATCTATTCTAGCATTTAGCTTTCTTTTAAAAGATAGAGTCAATTTAATAGGTTCACCTACAAAAGCCTCTTTTTTATTTAGTTTAATCTCTAAAATAAATGGGTCTCCATTTTTACTAGCTTGTGGTTTTAAAACTTCAACTTTTAACTCTTCTGTTTTATATGTATTACCATCTGCATTAACTGTAAATGATGGAATAGTAACACTCTTTTGAGGTTTAAAACTATAGGTTTTAGATATAGTTTTAGTTATATCTCCATTTATCATATTAATAGATTGAGATGAAGATGTACCTATAATTGGGTATCCTCCTATCTCTCTAATTTTAGGGAAATCGATACTACTACCATCTGCACTAATAGTAAAATTAACTATATCCCCCTTATAGATTGCTGGTTGACTAACAGATACATCTACGGTTGCAAATATATCTATAGTCAAAAACAGTATTAAAAATATCTTACCAAGGATTTGTTTCATCTCTCTTCTCTCCTTTACTATTTAGTGGTAACATTAGTGTATTTACTCCTCTTTTATTTAACATCTTTTGCCATTTTCGCTCTTCCATATTGCTTATTGGTGGTTGAGTTTTATTCTGCTCGGCTTCTTGCCTTGCTTTCTCTTCTTTAGCTTTTTTATCCTCTTTTTTCTTATCTTCTTTCTCTTTAGTCTTTTTATTTTCTTTATTCTCTTTTTTCTGAGCATCTTTATCTTCTTTAGATTTTTTATCTTTATCTTGCTCTTTACTATTTTTATCTTTCTGATTTTTATTTTCTTTATTCTCTTTATCTTCTTTTTTCTTATCTTCTTTATCGCTCTTTTTATTATCTTTTTTATCTTGTTTTTTATTTTTCTTATTCTGCTCTTTTTTCTTCTTTTTTAGCAGTTCAAGATTAAACCTTGTATCTTTATCCTCTTTAATCTTTAAAGCATCTTCATAACTCTTAATTGCCTCATCTATCTTTTTTAAATTAGCGTAAGCATTTCCGATATTATGAAGCTTTTTATGCTCTAATTCTCTGTTGTTAATAGATTGATAGATGTCTATTGCCTCTTTATACTTTTTTTGTCTATATAGAGCATCTGCTCTATTAAATTTGGCACTATCACTATCAATCCTACTATATAACTCTTCTGCTTTTTTATACTCTTTTTTGGAGTAAGCCTCTTTAGCATCATCTAAATATTTAAAATCTAGTAGTGATGCAAAGCTAAAGAGTGTAAATATTAATAGACTTATTAAAACTTTCATATCTCTCTCCTTTTAAATCTCGGCACTGAAAATAGTGTTGCAAAAATAAGAGTAATTGCTAAAATTAAAGGGTAATAAAATAACTCTTTTCTATCTTTTATGGTTGAACTCTTCTCCTCTTTAGCTTCATATCTACTCTCTATTGTCTCAACAAGTAGTTTAATATCATCTTTTGCTAAAGAGTATTTCATATAAGCTCCACCCGTTTTAAGTGCTAACTCTTTAATATGGTCTGTCCTCTTTACAACTACAATATCGCCATTTTTATCTTTTAAGACTCCACTTTTCTCTTTTATTACTCCACCCTTAGTTGTTCCTATATTATATATATAGACAGATATATTATGAGCCTTTGCATAAGCTATCTCTTTTTCAAAACTACTTTGGTCTCCTCCATCTGTAAACATTAAAAGTATCTTTCTCTTCTCTTCTCCAAAAAGATTATCTGCTGACTCTAAAGAGGCTAAAATATCTGTTCCTTTTAAACTTAAATAATCCAAACTCAAATTTTTAGCCAAAAACTTTAATGAGTTAAAATCTTCTGTTAAAGGTGAAATTAAAAAGGTTTGTGAACTGAAACCTATTAATGCTACTTTCACATTTTTAAAATAATCTAAACTCTCAAAAAATTTCTTTTTAGCAAACTCAAAACGGTTTGGATATACATCATTAGCAAACATAGATTTACTCATATCTATTGCAGTTACTATATTTATAAAGCTAGATTTTACCTTTATCTCACCATTATCTATTTGTGGTCTTGATATTGCAATAATCACTAATGCCATAGATAAAATTAGTAAAATACTCTTTGTTCTATTAGATAGAGAGCTATTTTTAAGCTGTACCTGTTTTAATACTCTTTTACTGAAAATAGTCTCTAAACTGCTACCTCTAGCTTTTATTAGATATATAAGTGGAATTAATAGAAGTAGTAACCATAAAAATTCACTATTATTAAAAATTATCATCTCTTCTACTCCCTATTTTTTATATAAAAATATACTATTAAAAATAGAAGTGCTAAAGCTAAAAGATACTGAAAATAGTAACTCTTTTTAATATACTTATCTGCTTTTATCTCACTCTTTTCTAACTTATTAATAGTTGCATAAATATCTTTAATTCTCTGAATGCTATCACCTACAAAATATTTACCACCTGTCTCTTTAGCAATTTTTTGTAAAACTGCTGGATTAAAATCCATACCCTCTCTTCCAATTCCAATAGTATATACCTTTATTCCATACTTTTTAGCTCTTTTTAGTGCTACATCTAAGGGAATTGTATTTGCATTATCCATACCATCTGTTAAAAGAATTGCTATTTTCTCTTTTGATTTACTACTTTTAAAAAGATTTGAACTTAAAAATAGTGCCTCATAGAGTGCAGTTCTCTGTCTTCCTGCAATTCCGACATCAATTCTGCTTAATAGTCTTTTAATACTCTTTTTATCATAAGTTAAAGGAACTGCCACATAGGCAAAATCGGCAAATATACTAAGTGCAATTTTATCATGCTCTCTTTCATCTATAAACTTATCTACAATCTCTTTTACAATTCCAAATTTATTATATTCACTCATTGAACCACTAGCGTCTAATATAAGTGAAATCTCATACCCTTTATCATTTTTAACTACAAGTTCATCTTCTTTAACAGGACTAGATAGTGCTGTAACTAAAAGTATTACTATTAAAAACTTTAAAGCATTTACTAAAAAACTACTCTTTTTAGAGGCTTTTTGAAGCATCTTCATATTTGGAAAATATATTGATATGCCTCTTTGTTTACACCATCTATAACATATAATAAAAAGAATTAAAATAAGAAATGCAAAAGGGTACTCAAATGTAAAATGGCTCATTTTAACCCCTTAATAAACTCTTTAACTCTTATCTCTAAATCTTTATCTAGCTTTGGTACATCTTTTTTATATTTATACTCTAATAATTTCTCTTCTATATCTTTAAACTCCTGCTCATTTTTCTCATCTACAAACATAGCTCCATTAGTAGTAAATCTATAAGCTACCTCTTTTTGATTGTTATAATCTATTGATTTTAAACTATTTAATGCTATCTCTCTTGGAGTAAGTCTCTTTCTTCTTTTTCGTCTATTTTTATAAAAATAGAGTGCAAAGAGAAATATAATAATAGAAAAGAAAATTATGGCTAAAAGTATCTCAAAACTATAATCTTCTACCGATACAATATCTTTTATATCTTTTAATTTTTCCATAACTAACCTTTTATTATTTCAGATAGACGAATATAAATATCTTCATCTGTGTAGATTTTTCCGAAACTAATCTGATGTTGTAAAAAGTGTTCTCTAAGTTCTCTATCATGATTTTCAATTAATCTCTTATACTCTTTTGCTATCTCTTTATTTAGTGTAATATCTTCTGAATTTAGACTATTTGGGTCAACAAGTTCAAACTCACCATTTAAGATTGGGTTCTCTTCTAATCTATCACGAACAACTATTGCATATACCTCATTTTTATGAGCTATTTCACTTAAATCAACATCTCCATAAAAATCTCCAACTATAAAAATAAGAGATTTCTGCTTTACAACACCATTTACAAAGTCACAAAATGCTTTATATGACACCTCTTTTCCTAAACAGTCATACTCTATAGCATTTTCTACTAACTGATATACTATTGCATCATTTTTAGTTGGTTCAAAAAACTTTTCTATCCTCTTTTCAAAAAAAACACTCTGAAGACGATTATCATTTTTAATAGATGAAAAAGCTAAAAGAGCCATAATCTCAGTTGCTACCTCTTGTTTTAGTTTAACAGAACCAAAATGTAAACTTCCACTTAACATAAAGGCTATAACAATATTAAGCTCTCTCTCTTCATTAAATACATTAGTTTTTAATCCATTACCTTTAGCTGTTGCTTTCCAGTTAATTTTTCTAATATCGTCGCCGTAGTCATAATCTCTAATCTCTCTAAAATCAAGCCCATCACCTTTAAAAGTGGTAAGATGGTTTCCAAGATTACCTGAAAATACATCTTTTTTGGCACGAAGTAGTATCTCTTTTGCTACCTGTTGCATAGAGACCTCCTTACGGTGCTTTTATATTTTCAATGATTTTTTCAATAACACTTTCTGTAGTAATAGAGTTTGCTTGGGCTTTATAGTTTAAAATAATTCTATGTCTTAACACACTTTCTGCAATATAACTAATATCAAGAGGAGTTACAAAATCGTTTCCACGAATTAAAGCTACGGCACAACTAGCCTTATATAAATCAATAGAGGCTCTAGGACTTGCTCCAAAACTAATATAATCAGCAACCTCTCCAACTCCATACTCTTTTGGAAATCGTGTAGCAAATACTATTTTTGTCATATACTCTTTAATAGCATTATCTACATGAATATTTTTAAAATCCTCTTTAATCTTAGCCAAATCATCTAAAGATGCTACAGCTTTAACCTCTTCAAACCCTTTAATAGCTACTCTATCAACTATCTCCATCTCCTCTTTAAGAGTGTTATATCCTACCATAACTTTTAACATAAATCTATCAAGTTGAGCCTCTGGAAGTCTATAAGTACCTTCTTGTTCTACTGGGTTCTCTGTAGCCATAACTAAAAACGGTTTATCTATTTTAAATGTTTTATCTCCAATAGTAACCTGTCTCTCTTGCATAACTTCAAGAAGTGCAGATTGAACCTTAGCAGGGGCTCTATTTATCTCATCAGCTAGTAGTAAATTTGTAAAAATAGGTCCTTGTTTTATGCTAAACTCACCACTTTTAGGGTTATAAATTTCAGTTCCTGTTACATCACTAGGAAGTAAATCGGGAGTAAATTGAACTCTTTTAAACTCAACTCCCAAAGCTTTAGCAATAGCATTAATAGCAGTAGTTTTAGCAAGACCTGGTACACCTTCAACTAAAATATGTCCATTAGCAATAAGTCCAACTAACAAAGAGTCAACCAACTCCTCTTGACCTACTATAATCTTTTTTACTTCTTGTTTTATATCTTCTATTTTATTCATAAAGTAATATTTCCTTATATTTATTTTAGAAGATTATAAAACTTTTTTATTAACCGTTGGTAAATGGTATTAGTATATTTAGTTAATAAAGTTTAGTCTTATTGGCTAAGAGTTGATTTAAACACCTTCAAAGCTTCAAGTAACTCCTTTTTAATCTTTTTATTTTCAACTTTTTCTATCCATCTCTCTAAAAGAGTAAATCTAAATCTCTTCTTTTTTAAAAGTTTAGATTTAATGTATTTCTCTTTCCATTTATCTAAGTTTGACTCTTTACCATTATATATATTTTCAAATACCTTTAGCATATCATATACAATAAGTGATTTATTCTCTCTTTTATATATCTCTAAATAGTCTCTCTCTAAACTCTTATCTAATTTTCTATTATTTACTAAAAGAAGTTCAAAAAGAGTATCAAATGATGAGAGCTTTTTTCCACTCTTTGCCAATCTAGTATATAAATCTATTGATTTATCATAAAATATTTTTGATAATTTATTATCCTCTTTAGAGGCATTTTTATCATCATATATCTCTGCTAAAAGTAGATAACTCCAAACTACACCTCCCTTAGATGCAATTTTTAAATACTTTATAGCTTTAGCTCTATCTTTAGTAAGATTACCCTCTCCTGTATAATAAGCATATCCTATATCAGTACAACTATTTATATTGCCATAATTACAAGCTTTTTCAGAGTATTCATTAACTAACTTAGGATTTTTCTCTATATTAAAACCACCTCTATAGTGGGATTTGCAGTTTAAGCAAATTATCAGCAAAAAAACTATAAAAATAAACACAATTTCTATTCTAAAAACAGAGTATAAAAGATGCAAGAAAAAACTTATAAAAGCCCATTAAAAAAATTAGTAAAGTTCTTTGAAAAAAGTAGAGATAATTGGAAAAACAAATATTTTAAAAAGAAGAAAGAGTTAAAAAGAGCAACAAATAGAATATATGAACCTGAGTTCGATAAAAAAAGTGGGATAAGGAGATTAAAAGAGAAGTCGTTCTATAGTTTTAAACCAGTAAAACAAAAAGAGACGACTAAAAAATGTTAACAAAAATATTCTGTGAAATAGATGA
>Ga0256842_1001977_pt1 | contig 15433 bp, 18 predicted proteins | sample 4559240metaG_FD_185973 | JGI IMG/M metagenome (GOLD analysis project Ga0256842, IMG submission 185973) | Hydrothermal vent microbial communities from Guaymas Basin, Mexico - 4559-240 | ecosystem: Environmental > Aquatic > Marine > Hydrothermal vents | place: Mexico: Guaymas Basin | collected...
GTAACTCTCTATCTTCAATATGAGTTCTATCTTGAATAATATTAATTACAATCTCTTTATCATCTCCAAAACTCTTGATAAAATTATAGTAGTTATTAATATTGGCAATATCATTTAATGGTACTCTAATTAAAAGTGATTTTACTCCCAACTCTTGGATAAGTGATTGTTGAATATCTCCCTTATCTAAATTTACACCTATTCCATAAAAATTCTTATTATGTTTTTGAGTACCTTTAAATAATTTCATAAATAAAATTGAGATTGGAAATATTATAATATTAGTAGCAATAAGTGGGATAAAATCCCAAATATGTTTTTTTCTCATATATCGTTTATATTTTTTATCTTTGATAGGATATGGTTGGTCGGAGTAGCTATCCCAAATAAATGGTGAATTCATATTATGATTCTTTAATATAAGCCTCTACAAATAACTTAACCTCTTCATAAATAAATGAACTCTTAAACTTATCTATCTTTCCACCACTTGCATTTGGGTGTCCTCCACCATTTCCAATAGCTTGTGCCATTTTTGATACATCCATTGTTCCATTTCCTCTTAGAGAGAAATTACCACGATAAGCTATATCCATATAGAAATTATAATCAGGATTTTCAATCAAAAATTTATTACCTATAATTGATGAGTTGCCTACTCCATATAAAAGTACACCTTTATATCCATTATAATCTATTGTAAATCTCTCTTTTTCTTGGCTTACTAAATCTACAACATATGAGGCTACAAGATTATCTTTGGTATCATTTTGTTCTTTTATAAAAAACTCTTTTCTCATTGAGTGTAGTTTATCATCTAATAAAATATTAGCATCATCTTTGCCAATTACAGATAATATATTAGATATTAAAGATAGTTTATACTCTCTATCTTGTGTAGGAAACATTGTTTTATTAAGCTCTCTTGCTCCTGAAATCATTCCTAAACATACTTTACCAAGTTCAAAATATTCACTCTTATCAAGCCATATATCAATAGCATTAATTACCTCTACAAGTTCATTAAACTCTTTTGATTTATCAAAGTTATATTTTTTGACTAGCCAATCATAAGTTATTTTTGTAGCACTTTTAGTCGTATCTAAATGATACCAACCATATTTATCAGCAGAACTTTCTCCTGTGGCGTGATGGTCTAATAACTGTAATGATGCACCAACCTTATCAGCTTGTGTCTCTATCCATCTTGACTCTTTTGGAGTAAGGTTCAAGTCTGTTATTAATATCATAGGCTTTTTTGCCCCACTCTTGAAAATATCTCTAATTATCTCTTCTAACATAGCAGATACTTCTGGCCCATAATTGGCATTATAACACTCTATTTTATCAAAATATTTTGTAGTTAGAAATTGGCAACCATAACCATCAAGGTCAATATGTGAAAGGTGAAAAATATGGCTCATTTAAGAATATCTCCTAGGGTAAGTTTGTTTAAAAAGGTATCTATCTCAATTTGAAATTTACTTAAAAATGGAGATATAGCACAAGTCCCAATAGTACCATTTGGACATGTATCGCTATAATGGGTACAATCAAATACAGCAGGAAATTTTCCCTCTGAAATAGAAATAATACTATACATACTTATATCATTTGGGTCTTTATTTAAAATAAAACCACCATTAACACCTTTTTTAGATTCCAAAAGTCCATTTTTAGCCAACTTTTGTAAAATCTTAGCCAAAAAACTTTTTGGAATTGATAGTTGATTAGATAACTCCTGCACTCCAATTGGTTTAGACCCCTCTGCGATAATGGTCAATGATAAAAGTGCATATTCACTAGCTCTAGTTAATAACATAAATACCTTTTAAATTTTAATTAAAACTATTTTACTCTAATTTATATTAGATATAGATTTGATATAATCGTTTTATAATTATTATGTTATCATATACAAACCAAATATTTAAGGAGTATTAATGAACCTAATTGAAAAAGAAAAAGAAGAAAAAGGTTGTTATGAGTATTTTATAACAATTTTATCTATTCCTTTGTTGATACTAATTTCAATAATGTTGAGTTATATTGGAATATTAGGCTTAAAAGTAGAGATTCATACAATAGTTGTAATATCTATTATATTTATAATTTTTGCACTATTTATCAAACACAATGCCAACTATGCAATATGCCAAATGAAAAATAGCTCTAATGATATGGAAAATTCTCTTAGATATGCACTAGAAAATAACTCACTTACTATTATGGGAGAGAGTAAATCAACTTTAAATATCCATGAGTATATTAGTGAGTATTACAAAGATATAAGAAATGATAATTTTGCACAGGTAGCTACAAGTATATTTCCTATGTTGGGTATATTAGGTACATTTATAGCTATTGCTATATCAATGCCTGATTTTAGTGTCAAAGATGTAAATTCATTAGACAAAGAGATTACAATTTTACTCTCAGGAATAGGTACAGCATTTTATGCCTCTATATTTGGTATATTTTTGGCTATTTGGTGGACATATTTTGAAAAAAGAGGAGTATCAAAAGTTGATAGATATATATTAGAATTAGAGAAATTATATAGCAAACATATCTGGGAAAAGAGTGAATTAATCAAACATCAACATCAACAAAATGAACTCAAAGACCAAGAGATTATCAAGACTCTCAAAGAGACATTTAGTTTAGATTTTATTAGAGATTTAAACGAACAATATATGAAAAATTTTAAATTAATTACAGATAACACAACAGAGGCATTTAGAAAGCTAGGATATACATTAAATGACTCTTCCAAAGATTTACGAGATACACTTGATAGAATAGAGCATTCACAAGAGAGTATAGATGCCGTAGAGACTATAAAGCATAGTATAGAGGATTTTAGCCAAACAGCCAAAACCTTATCTAAAACTCTTGATAAATTTGATAACTCTGTGGATAAAACTTTTGTAAAAATAGATAATGAGATAGGTGAAATAGTACATCGTTTAGGTGATTTTGCATCAATTATTAGCCAACAAAATAGAGAAATACAAGAGTCAATTCTTCTAAAGGAAAAAAAGCAAAAATATGAAAGTAGCCATTTAGATGTTTAGAAAAGAGAGCAATAGAGAGAGCAATTTTTGGATATCTTATGCAGACTTGATGGCAGGATTACTCTTTGTATTTATTTTACTTATTGGTGCAATTGTATCAAAATCTATAATTTTAAAATCCAACCTTCAAGCCAAAGAGGATAAATTAGAGATTGTTGAAAATACTCTAAATATCAAAGAGACAAAACTTCAAGAATTAATAGGTGAATTGGAGTATAAAAAAGATATTTTAAATCAACAAGATAGCACAATTACCACTAAAGATAGAGAGATTATCAAAAGAGATAATAAAATCAAAGAGGATAAAAAACTTCTATTACTCAAAGATTATGAGATTAAAAAGCTTAATCGTATGCTACTCCAACAAAATACAATCAAAGATAGATTAAACAATAAAATAGTAATAATCCAAAATATATTAGAAGATACAAATAGCACACTAAATAGACAAAACAAAAAAATAGAGGATTACAAAGATAAAGTAGTAGTATTATCTAATACCATCACAGATATTCAAAACAGTGTGAAGCTCAAAGATGAGAAATTATTAAATCTACTAAATGCACTTGATGAAAAAGATACCAAATATAATCAAATAGTAGCCAAACTTCAATCACAAAGAGCAAAAATCAAAACCCTCACAGGAATTAGAGTCAAAGTAATTAGCACACTTAAAAGAGAATTAGGAGATAAAATATCAATTGATGCAAGTGGGTCATTAAAATTATCTTCAAATATACTTTTTGGTGTAGGAAGTGCAAAATTAAAACCCAATGCCAAATCGCAATTAGAAGAGTCTTTTAAAGAGTATATCTCTACTCTTGTAACAAACCCAAATATCAAACCCCACCTTGATAAGATAATAATAGAGGGGCATACCGATAGTGATGGAGGATATTTATATAATCTTAAACTATCACAAGAGAGAGCATTGGCTGTAATGAATTATATTTTAACTCTTGATATTGTAGAAAAATATAATCTAAAACCTCTAATAGTATCAAGTGGTAGGGCTTATATGGACGCTGTTATAAATAATGGAGTAGAAGATAAAATGGCATCAAGAAGAATAGAGATTAAATTTAGACTCAAAAATAATGAAGCTATGAATGAGATAGAGAAGGTATTAGATGCCAATTAATTTCCGTCCATCAAAAATAAGACTCTCAAAATATTATATAGAGAAGTTATTAACCAAAGAGAAATCATTTTTACCACAAGTTGAAGAAGTAGTCAAAGAGGAGAAGCCAAAAAGTATGATTAAACGAGTTTTTGGCTGGATATTTAACCATTAATTTTATATTTTTTAGGTTATGATATAATTTCACCTTTTTAAATTTAGGAGCATTAATTATGAAACAAAATTTTAGAATATTTACAATGGGTTATATAATTTTATTGGGGTCTTTGATAGGGGCAGGGTTATATGCAGGGGCTGTGGTTGCACCTGTTATTTTTCATTCAGAGATATATTTAGGTTCAAAGATACTTTCACAATATCAAGAGGGGCTTATGATGAGTGCTAATTTTTATAAACTAAGCCTTTTTATTGATGTATCTATTATTACAATATTTGTATATGAGGGGTATAAATATAAATCTTTTGAGAGAGATAATATTACAATGGTGGCTTCATTTTTGGCTATCTCATCAGGGTTACTATTTGGTCATTACTATATGCCTGATATTTTATTGATGCTTCAAGGTGGAGAAGAGATGACAAAAAGTGTAGCATTTATCAATACTCATAAAGGTTCAGAATTGGATTTAAAACTATTTATAGTAGCAATTTTTGTGATACTTCTTAGAAATCTACAAAAGGCTCTTAAGTAATGGCTATTTGGGCAATAGGTGATGTGCATGGGTGTTATAGTAGTTTTATAAATCTATTAGATAAGATTGATTTTAATCCATCAAAAGATAAATTATGGCTAAGTGGAGATATAATTAATCGTGGTGAAGACTCTCTTAGGACAATAGAGTATATATATAATCTTAGAGATAGTATCACTGTGGTTTTGGGTAATCATGATATATCATTGATTAACGCATATTTTGGGATTAAAAAACCAAATAGTTATACAAGAGCTATTTTAGAATCACCAAAGGCAGATATATATATCAATTGGCTACGAAATCAGAAATTTTTACATATAGATAAAAAACATAAACATCTAATATCACATGCAGGAATTTCACCACAATTTGATATTGATATGGCACAAGAGTTTGCTTCAAATATAGAACTAAAACTTCGTAGTAATAATGCCAAAGAGTGGTTGGAGTCTATCTCTAAAATAAGAGTGGATAAATTTGATAAGTCTCTCTCTACTATAGAAAAGGAGAGATATATATTAGACTCATTTACAGTTATGAGGTATTGTTATAGTGATAATAGATTAGAGTTCAAAAATAAAGCCCCTTTGAGTTCTATCTTAGGAACAAACCTTAATACTTGGTTTAATAGTAAAAGTCGTAAAAAGATTAATTATAAAATTCTATTTGGACACTGGTCCACTTTGGGATATTATGATAATGGGGATGTATGTTGTCTTGATAGTAGTTGTGTATGGGGTGGTAGGCTAACAGCATATCGTGTAGATAAAAAGAGTAAAATAGTAAGTGTAGAGTCTAATCAAAAATATGTTGAGTAATATAAGGGATTAATATGCAAAAAGATATAGATATAATTAATAATCAAATAACACTAGAAAACAATCAAAATAGTATAGTTAAAAATATGTTGATAGCATCATCTATATTTGGAGTATTAATGATATTACCTTTTAGTGGTATAGAGTTTTTTGAAAAAGCTTTTGCACTATCTTTTATATCTATGTGGCTTTTTATATCATCTTTGGTTATTGCATGGATGTTTAGAGGACGAGCAAAAAAATTACAAAGTCTAATATCAGGGGAAAGCCTATTGGCTAATTGGGAATTAGATATAGATATGAAAAAGCAGTATGTAGATTATTTCTTTGTCCAAGAGAAAGAGAAGAATTTTGCAATATTTACTGTAATATCTATAATGTTTATTCTTATATTTGGTATTTTTATTTTGATTATTGATGATGGAAAGCTATTTATGTTTGGTGCTATGATTAGCTTTATACTCTTTATTGCACTATTTGCATTTGGAATGCCTCACTACTATCGTTATAGTAATCTCAAAGGTGATGGCAAAGTTTTAATTGGAAAAAAATATGCCTATATTAATGGATATTTTCATAATTGGGATTTTCCATTATCAGGATTATCTAATGTTAAGATTATGAAAAAGCCTTTTAATGGGATAAGAATTGTATATTATTATACAGATAGAACTCTAAAGCATAGCGAGGAGTTATTTATCCCTGCTAATGAAAATATAGATTTAGAGAAGTTAAAAGGTAAGTTAGAAACCACATAGATTGGATTTATCAACCCAATCTACATATTTTACTTCATATCTTCTATAAATTCACCCAATGCAAATTTGATAGTTTTACTATTAAATTGAGCTATTGATGATATTGGTAGTATAAATTGTGGTTCATTATCTGGCAACTCTACTCCAAAATCTTTTTTGAACATATAGCTTGTTACTTCAAAATTCATTCCAAATTTTTCTATATTATTATTTGGTTCTAGCCCCAAAGATTTGATAAACTCTTCCATTTTTTCATTTACCTCTTCTATTGGTAAGGCATCTATTTTGGTAATTGCAATAGCAAATGGTCTTGTAGCTAACTCTGATGAGTATCTTTTTAGTTCTTCTTTGAGTGTCTCATATTGATAACTCATCTCTCTATAATTTGCAATATCTACCATAATTAATAGTGTTTTAGTTCTCTCTATGTGTCTTAAAAATTCTAATCCCAATCCTCTACCATCACTAGCACCCTCTATAATACCTGGAATATCTGCCATCATAAATGAGCTATAATCATTTAAAGCCACCACTCCTAATTTTGGTGTAAGTGTTGTAAATTCATAGTTAGCTACCTCTGGTCGTGCATTTGAAAGAGTAGAAATTAGAGTTGATTTACCTACATTTGGATAGCCAACAAGTCCTACATCTGCAATTAGTTTCATCTCTAATCTTATATCTCTCATCTCTCCAGGAAGCCCTGGTTGAGCATAAGTAGGTCTTTGGTTTGTAGGACCTTTAAAGTGCATATTTCCCAATCCACCTTTACCACCATCTAAAAATTTAATTTTTTCACCCTCTTCTAATAAATCTAATAAAACTTCACCACTCTCGCCATCTACTATTTGAGTACCAGGAGGTACAATGATAGTAGTATCTTTACCTTTTCTACCATAACACTTTCTACCCTCTCCAGGTCGTCCATTTTCAGCTTTGATTACTCTCTTACCTCTTAATGCACTTAGTGTATCTGTATTATTATCTACTTTAAAAAATATCGCTCCACCTCTACCACCATCACCACCATCAGGACCACCCTTAATGACAAATTTCTCTGTCCAAAATGATACACAACCAGCTCCACCTTTACCAGAACCTACAGTTAGTTCTACACTATCTACAAACATCTATTACCTTTAAATTTTATCAAATATATTGATTTATATAGTTTTATATGGATTATATCACAAATTTATACTCAAATAACTAAATAAGATATTTATGGTATAATCAATTTATGGATTATATTATAAGGTTGTCTATATCTATTATCATTGTTACTTTTATATCTAGTTGTAGTATTAAAGTCCCTAATACTTGGAAAAATAGAATTAATATAAGACTACAACAACCACTATCATTATCATATAGTGAAATTGGTAAGGGGGCTACTATACTATTTTTACATGGCTTTGGTGAGAGTAGATATACTTGGAGATATGTAGCTAGGGATTTGGCTAGAAATTATAGACTCTACTCTCTTGATTTAAAGGGATTTGGAAACTCTCCCAAAATCAAAGATGGGTTATATTCTGTTTATGACCAAGCTATTATTGTAGATGAGTTTATCAAAAAACATAAATTAAAAGATGTTACAATTGTAGGACACTCTTTGGGTGGTGGGGTAGCTTTGGTATTGGCTTTGATGTCCAAAAAATATAATATATCAATCAAGAGATTAATACTTATTAATACAATGGCATATCCACAAGAACTTCCATCAATGCTAAATATGTTAAATACACCTATTATTGGAACATTAGGTATCTCATTAATACCAAATAGAACTCATGCGATAGAGGCATATAGATTTGCATTTAGTGATGATAGCAAGATACCCAAAGATGGTGTAGATGAGTGTGCTAAGATGATGGGATTAGATAATGCCAAATATGCTTATCTACAGACCGTTGGACAGCTAATACCTGATGATATAAATATTATGATAAAGATGTATAAATATATCAAAATTCCAACACTTATAATTTGGGGTGAAGATGATGTATCTATTGATGTCTATAATGCTTATAGATTAAATTATATTTTACCAAATAGTAGATTAAAAGTATTTGCTAAAGTAGGACATATCCCACATGAAGAAGCACCCAAAAAGGTTATCAAAGAGATTAGAAAATTTATGATTGAGGTTAAATAAATATATGTTTTATAAATTAATAGCATCTATCAATGATATGATGAATAATTTCAAATTATCTCCAAAAGCTAAAATTATTATGATAATTAGAATAGTATTACTTGTATCATTTTTTGTATTAGCATTTATTATCAAAAATGATATTAGTAGATATTTAATCCATGAAAATATGGATAAAGCCAAAAAAAGTGTACAACAACTATTAATTGCAAAAGATACTATTACAAAAGGGTATAGTCATAGTGATATAGTTGATAAATTAACAGATGATAATTATAATTTTTTTTGCTGATTTTATAGTATCTAATATTGCAAATAGTATGAGCAAAAGCTATGAGATGAATATCCACTATTTATCAGATAATAGTAGAAACCCTAAAAAACCAAATAGATAGGGAACAAAAAAGAATATTTGATAAATTAAAGTATAAAAATATCAATGAGTATTATGAGATAGATAGAAAAAGTGGTATGATTAATTATGCCGTACGATTAGATGTATCAAGAGATTGTCTTGCGTGTCATGGTAAAGTAGGTCAAGATGTAGATGACTTTATATACCAAAAATTCTATTCTAAATATGGAGATAAATCATTTAACTATAAAGAGGGTGATATGATAGGTATGGTATTGGTAAATGTACCAATGTCATCTGCTAAAAAAACAATATCACTATTAGGAAATACACTACTTCAATCAAGTGCTATAATAGGACTTATATCTGCAGTGATTTTGATATTTTTGATTAATAAATATTTTGATAATGATATAATATCACCACTCAATAGAATATCAGTTATTTTAGAAAACTATAAAAATGATTTTACCAAAACTCTACCAACTAATAAAAAAAACAGAGAACTAAATACCATCGCACTCTCCTTTAATCTATTAGTCAAAAGTATTCAAAGATTTTTAATCTTTTTTAAACGACGAGTATATTTATTACTAGATAATAATCAAAAATTAAATCAGATATTAGAGACTTTAAATCTAAACTTTCAAAAACAAAAAATTTTAAAATCTAGGCTCAAACAACAACTCAAAATTAACCAACATATTATTCATGGGATTAAATTAGATAGAGATAAGATGAAACTATCCATAGAAAGTATTCAAAAAGCAAATATAGAATATATCAATAATACACTTCAATCTAATAATTTATTAATCAATTACAAAAACCTACTAAAAGATAGTAGCAATAAAGAGTATATTAAAGTAGAATCTATGATAGAAAAAAATCTAAAAGAGATGATGAATATTTATGATAGTGAAAATAAATTTATAAAAGAGAATGAGATAAAAGATAGTCGTATAGATATGCTACTTTTAGAAGATGGTGAGATTATTGAAATTTTTAACGAGCTAGATAATCGCTCCAAAGAGAATATGAAAAAAATTGAAGAGTTAAATGAAGTTGCATTAGGTGTCAAAAATTCATTAGAAGAACTTTTTGTTGAAATAGAGTATTTTAAAGTAAAATAAGGTTGGTTTAAACCAACCAAAATATTTTAAAACTTAAACTGATACTGCATTAATATAGTATTATCTTTATATAACGAACCAACCCCTTTAAACCCTGCATCAACATCAGTTGCAACATAATTTAATTGAAGACGATGTTGATTTCTAGCTCTTCTACTCTTTCTATCCATTTTATCATTTTTGGGATTAATATAATAATTTACCCCCAAATATGTATTAACGGCATCAGACTCCACACCTGCAATAGTCTCTCTACCTCTAATATCTTTTACTGCTAACTCTACTTTATTATTAAAAGCATAAGTCCCACTAAGTGCAAGTGTAGTCATATCCCAACCAGCAACACCTCTAATATTCTCCACATCATAATACTCTGCTTTGATATTAGCTCTATCAAAATGAGAATCTAATCCAATATTAAGCACTTTATAATCAGGTGAATTACCAGTAGTATTACCATCTGCATTTGGAGTAACCCCATAAGAGGCTTCAAGATGAACTAATTGTGTCCAATCAAACATCAAACGCCCCATATATCCATTACCTACTTTTTTAATATCATCAGGAGATACAACAGCACCAGACCTACCTGTAGCACCAGTTATCATCACATCATATCCAAACCCTTTCCAAGGTCTCTCATGTCCCATCTCTAGCCCATTAACTTTGGCATTATTATCAAACCCAATATCACGACCAGATACCATAATACCAGTAGCTTTTTCAAATGCAAGTTTTTTATCAAAACCTCTTTTAACTACATCTAAATTCCAACCTGGAATTGTAAAGCCCATACCAACAGGAGTTTTCAAAACCCCTGCTTTAACCACAGCTGAGTTATTAAATTTATATGCAATAAAAGCATCTTTGATAATATTTGGTACTTCAATATCACCTTTACCATCTTTTGCAAAATCTACAGATACCTTACCTGCCAATGGACCAGAAAAGTACTTCCAACCAAGTCTAATTCTATCTACCTCAAATGCCACATTAGCACCATCACCAAACTTAACTCCAACTTGTGAAAAACCAAAGAATGAAGATTTACTTTTCCACTCTGCTAGTAGAGATGTATCATCTGCTATAGTTATACTTATTAGCATAGTTGTTACAATAGAGATGCTAATTGCTCTTTTTCTCATTTTATCCTCCTATATGTCATATTTTTTAATATTATAACATAAATCAACTTCTCTTTAAACTATTTTTATGATATAGCTTCTATTCGTTCTAACATCTTTAGATATATCTTTTTCATCTTCTCATAAACTTCTATTGAAATATTTATAGCCTCTAAAACATCATCACTATTATTTAGATATTCGTGAGTAAGAGTATTTCTAAGTTTTCTATAATCAATCAATAAATCTATCTTCTGTACTTATTTTATCATTTTGAAAAGAAAATTTAAAAAACCAACTACCACTTTTTTAAGATGTAGATAAAGGTATTCCAAAAAATATATTATTTGAAAACTTTTTAAATATAAGTAAGGGTCGCATAAAGTTATCACCCTTTCCATTTTGTTCAAATCCTATATTTTCTCCTATATTAGCCCAATATATTTCTCTCTGTTTTATTTGTGTAATTATCTTTTTATTATCTATTCTTTTTTTACTTCATGCCATTTATCAAATTCTTTCATAACCCCAAACTACTCTCTAAACTTTTAAGCTTATCATCTATACTTTTAATATATCTTGTTTCATACTTATTTATACTCTTTTAAACTATCTAATAATATATCAATTTCACTATTTATATCTTTTTGATTAGAGTTTTGATTTTGCAAAGCTTTTTCTATTAGTTCATCATCTAATCTATCAATCACAGCTATATTATAACTCTTAGCTATATTTATTTTATCTATATCTACACTCACTAAGACTACTGATGCTTTGGCAATTTTTGCTTCAATTGCACATTGAAGAGAATAAGTTACTACATTAGCATAAGACGAGATTTTATCTATATACTCATCTGATTGATAAATAAAGTTAAAAAACTTTTCTAACTCATCTTCATACCCTTGATAAAAGTAGTTACCCAAAAGTATATCAAAATTATTATCTTTAAATATCTCAAACATTTTTAAAATCTTTTTAGTAGAATCACTATCTCCATAAAAGAAAAGCACTCTATCTATTTTATTATGCTCTTTTTGATACTCCTTATCTACTACCATAGAGTTTGATAAATTTATAATCTCTTCTCCATAAAGAGATGTACTATTATCATCTACAACTCTAAATACTTTTTGATAATCATTGATAAAATTAGATATTCTACCTCTATCATCTTCAGGAGTATCAATAATTACTATATCACTCATATCTACTAATACATCTACATCTAAAATAGACTCTATAGTTGTACTTCTACCTATTCCATACTCCCTAGCTTCTAATCCTGCACGAAAATCATTTACTAATACCTCTACTTCAAAGCCATTAGACTCTAAAGCTTTGATAATTACTGCACCTCTTCGTACTCTCTCTAATCCATCTTTATGGTTTGTATATATATAGTAAAATATTTTCATTATTTAATCTTTACATTACATAAAGTAGCTTTGATATTAGTAGAAAAACCAATAGTTACATCACTCCAAGTTTTACCCTTGTGTAAATCATAACAACTTTCATTTATACTTTTTAAGGCTTTTTTACCATTGAAATCTAAAATATCTATTACACCTTTAGCAGAGAATATCTCATCTTTATATCCATATCTCATAGGAATAACAAGGCTTTGAGTATTTATTGTAATATTTACATCAATATACCCTTGATAAGCTCTTTTTTTATCCTCTCTCTTATCTGCTCGTATATCCATAATTTCACCACTAATAGAGCTATTTTCTAATTGATTAAAAAACATATCAACAAGAGTCTTATCTCTACCACTATTTTGCGTATCTATTTTAGATTTATTAATCACCACCCTAGAACCAACCAAAAGCTCTCTAAAGTTTTTACCCTCTTTTAGATTTGGAGTATATTTAAAATCAGTAAATCTACCCCCTACCCCAATCTTTGCCAATGTTTTATAAGCTTTCCAAGTGATATTTAAATCAGATGATTGGCTTAATAGACACCCATTAGAGTGTGCAAATATAGAGAACATACCAAGTGCTAAAATTATTTTTTTCATATTTATCCTTTTTATTTTTATATTAGCATAATTTTGATATATAAAAAGAATTACTTAGGTTACCAAAAATATTTATTAGGTTTTTCAGTAAATAATTTTAATAAAGTGAAGATTGATTTTTTCTTACTTGTTCTCATATACTATTTTTTATAACTCTATCTCCAAGGTATCTGAACGAGTCCCTTTAATAGGGGTTGTTGATTTACCTCTAACTGTATATACAAAAGATATTTTATCTTTGTTACTAATATTACCATTTGCACGATGTAGTAGCATAGAGTGAAATAGTACTACATCACCTTTTTGAAGTGTTGTTAATACTTTTTTATTTATAAGTGCTATATTTTTATCTCCATCATCTTTGAAATAATCTTTTTCATCAAATTGATTTGCTTCAAAGTGCATTTTATGGCTTTGTGGGATAAATTCTAAGACACCATTTTCACTATTTTCATCTCCTAGAGATAACCAAATACTCACAAGATTATTATCAGAAAAATGCCAATATCTTCTATCTTGATGCCATCTTGTTTGAGTACCTTTATTTGCCATTTTTGTCATAATTGAATTGTGATGAGCTGTTGTAAGGACTACTTTATCATTTAGTACTTGTTCTAAAATAGGACGGATTTTTATATTTTCCATCCAGTTTTTAAATATAATATCTCTATGATAAACTTGTCTAAGTCGTCTAATAGTCTCACTTTTGAGAGTGTTATGATTGCTATAATCTATAACATTGGTTCTATAATCTTTGGAGTTTTGATGATAGCCCTCTTCACTCTCTATTGGTTCAATGCTGTATTTTATATGAATTTTAGCAATATCTAGAATTGCATCACACTCTTTATGTTTTGCAAAATCTTTTAAAATCAAAAAGCCATTTTTATTAAATAGCTCTAACTCTTCTTTGCTTAAATTCATATTACATCCTTTTTATGAACCAGATACTCTTCTACCCCATTTAAATCTTTTACCATGGAAAGTTCCATCAAGACTTGTAATAACTACTTTTTTCTTTGCACTACTTGCATGAATAAATTTATTATGTCCAAGATAGATACCTACATGATTAACATAACCTCTTCTGCTTCTTGATGTATCAAAAAATACTAAATCGCCTTTTCTAAGGTTCTTTCTTTTGATATATTTACCAAATTTTGATTGAACTCTTGAATTTCTAGGAATTTTAAGACCATTTTTCTTACAAATATATTGTGTATATCCAGAACAATCAAATTTATAAGGTCCTGTTGCACCCCATACATATCTTTTGCCTTTATACTTTTTAGCTACTTTTGTGATATTGTGTTGAATTCGTTTATTGTAAGATGTTGCTCCGCAACTTGTGATTAGAAATGATGCCATAATTAACAGTAGATAGATTTTCTTCATTAACGCTCCTGAGTGTTTAATAATTTTTACTGTATCAATTTGTAGAATTTGTTTAGATACAAGCTTTTTAATGTTGATTAGAATTGTAGTAGTTAAGATTTAATGAATAGTAAACTCACTAGTTAACTATTCATTAACTAATTATACTTATTTATAAAGTTTATACTCTATAATTAGATGATATTTTCGTCTATTTGTTTTTTTAAGTACATACTCTTTCCAACTTGGAGTGATATGCTCTTTTGCCTCTTTAAAATCAAAATCGTGTAGAGAGCGAAACCCTTTGATACGAAGTTTACCATAGTTACCCTCTGCTGTTTTAAACATAACTACTTTACCTACTTTTATATCACTACTACTTATTTTACCATCTCTAAAGATAGGAAACTGTTTTAAATATGCCTTATCAATAGCTTCAAAACTCTTTTTGGTGATTTCAACCGTTGTCCCATTTTGTGGCATTAAGTTCCCTGTTTTACTATCAACTCTTTGCCAAAAAAAATCGTTTAATGAGCTACTTAATCCCTGTTTTCCACTCTCTACATCAAAAGTATAAGTACCTAAAAGAGTAACAACTTTTGAAGAGGTTACTTTAGTAGATTTTATACTCTTTTTTTCTATTGGTATATTTTTATTACACCCCAATAATCCAAATGCAATTAATATTATAAATACTATTCTTTTCATATCCACTCTATTTATCTATAATTATGCCAGTATGTTGGTTATCCATACGGTATTTTGATTTTT
>Ga0256842_1001978_pt1 | contig 15423 bp, 15 predicted proteins | sample 4559240metaG_FD_185973 | JGI IMG/M metagenome (GOLD analysis project Ga0256842, IMG submission 185973) | Hydrothermal vent microbial communities from Guaymas Basin, Mexico - 4559-240 | ecosystem: Environmental > Aquatic > Marine > Hydrothermal vents | place: Mexico: Guaymas Basin | collected...
ACCACTGAGTTTCAGTAGAATTCGTCGATACTTCGTTGCCATCATACTGCTCCTGCTACATAAAAGGGGTTATAGACGTCGTTCCCATAAAAACGGGAGCAAATTATTTACTCATTGCAGCGACTTCAGCAGCGAAATCATCTTCCTTTTTCTCGATGCCTTCACCAAGCTGGAAGCGAACATAACTGTTCAGTTTAATATCGGCACCCAACTCTTTCGCTAAAGCAGCGACCAACTTGCCGACTTTCTGGTCAGGATCAATGACAAAAGCCTGCTCAAGCAAGCAAACTTCACCAAAGTATTTATTGATCTGACCAAGAATGATCTTCTCAACGATATTTTCAGGCTTGCCGCTCTCAATCGCTTTGACACGCATGATCTCTTTCTCTTTTTCAACGATATCAGCAGGGACACTGTCGCGATCGAGATACTGAGGAGCAGCTGCAGCAACGTGCATTGCCAGTTGCTTACCGAGTACTTCAACTTTTTCATCAGTGGATTCAGTTTGCAGTTCAACCAGAACACCAATCTTGCCGTTACCATGAATGTAGGATGTCACAACACCCTGACCCGCATCGATGCGTGCCAGACGGCGGATTCCCATGTTCTCACCAATCGTTGCAATCTGATGGGTCAACTCCTCTGCCACAGTACGACCGCTACCGGGATAGTCAACACCTTTGAGAGCTTCAACATCAGCAACATCATTATTTAGAACGAGGTCACGTACACCGGCAACAAATGTCTGAAAAGCTTCATTTTTGGCAACAAAGTCAGTCTCGGCGTTGACTTCAACTATAGCACCGACAGCACCATTTGAGGTCGCAGCAACGGCACCCTCAGAAGCAACCCGACCCGATTTCTTAGCCGCAGCCGACAAACCTTTTTTACGCAAAAAATCGACTGCCTCATCCATATTTCCAGCAGTTTCAGTCAAAGCTTTTTTACAATCCATCATTCCTGCCCCGGTTTTCTTACGCAACTCGGAGACCATTGCAGCTGTAATACTCACGATCATTCCTCCATAATTTTTTAGGCGGGATAAATCCCACACATATTTTTATTTGGTTCCAGTTAAACCAACGGCCGAGCCTAAGCCCGGCCGCAGGCCTGTCTATATTTTTAAAAGCTTCTGCTTACTCAGCAGCAGCCTCAACGGCAGGAGCTTCTGCAACAACTTCTTTTTTTGCAACTTCAACAACCGGCTCATCTTTGCCTTCTGCTGCAGTTTGCTTTTTATCTTTATTCCGCTGAGCCCCTTCAATACAGGCATCGGCCATCTTTGAAGCAAACAGACGAATAGCCCGAATTGCATCATCATTACCGGGGATAACATAATCGATGTTATCGGGATCGCAGTTGGTATCGACCACAGCAACAACCGGGATGCCCAGTTTGTTAGCTTCCTGTACCGCAATCATCTCTTTTTTAGGATCAATGATGAAAATTGCACCGGGGAGCTTGGTCATATTCTTGATACCACCGAGGTTTTTCTCCAACTTCTCACGCTCACGTTCAAGCTGCAGAGCCTCTTTTTTGGTGTATTGTTCAATTGTTCCATCAGCAACCATTGCTTCGATTTTTTTCAGGCGATCGATACTTGCCTTGATAGTTGCAAAGTTGGTCATCATGCCACCTAACCAGCGGTTATTGACAAAATACTGGTCAGCACGCAAAGACTCTTCTTTGATTGCATCCTGTGCCTGCTTTTTGGTGCCGACAAACAGAACCTTGTCGCCGTTGGCAACGGTATCCTGAATAAACTGATAGGCAGTTTTGAAATAACGAACGGTTTTCTGCAGGTCAACAATGTAGATTCCGTTACGTGCCCCGAAGATATAGGGCTTCATTTTTGGGTTCCAGCGTTTGGTCTGGTGACCAAAGTGAACACCCGCTTCGAGCATTTGCTTCATTGTAATCTGTGCCATGTTTTTTCTCCTTAAACTGGTTTGATTCCTCCGCCTCGATCTGCTTCAGCAGGCCCCGGTAGGCAACCGGGAACCATCCTGCCTGAATCCTGAGACGTGCGAATTGATTAACTGCGGATCTATAACACTACTGCAATAGATCAGGCAAGAGAAAAAACTGTTTTGGCGATTGCTTAACAAACAGAAAAACCCACCCCTTCACGGTAAAAGGGAGTTTACACAACAGTAGAGAGCGTACTAACATGCCGCACCATGTCGAGCCTACGCATACATCGCTATATCCTTAAAGAAATCGCAACTCCGACAGCACTGAGTCTGCTGATTTTCACCTTTGTCCTGCTGATGGGCAAGCTGCCGAAACTGGCCGAGCTGATTATCAATAAAGGTGTTCCTGCAGGAGAAATCCTGCAGCTGTTCAGCTACCTTCTGCCAACATTTTTCGTCATTACGGTTCCCCTTTCATTTCTTCTGGGGATATTGCTGGCGTTTGGTCGCCTCTCTGCCGACAGCGAATTTATCGCCCTTAAGGCCTCAGGAATCAGTCTCTATACCCTAGTAAAATCGGTTTTTGTCCTAGCGATCCTCTTTAGTTTACTGACAGCATTCATCACAATCAAACTTGAGCCCTCAAGTAAGAGGGCCTTCCGTAACAAACTTTTTAAGATCGCTGCAAGCAATGCCAGCGTCAATGTCAAACCGGGAATTTTCAACGATGAGTTCAAGGGGATTGTACTCTATACCCGAGGAATGGATGAACAACGCGGAATCATGAATGATGTCTTCATTTCAGATGAGCGTGAAAGTGAGACCCCAGCAATCATAACAGCGAAACAAGGGCGCTTTATCTCCGATCCCCACAAATATAGTTTAACGTTGCGACTTACTGACGGGACAATCCACAGGCGTCCCGAAAGCAAAACCTATCAGACGGTTAATTTCAGTAACTACAATATTAATATCAATATCGGGAACCAGCTCAATAGCCAGCGACGCTCTTTTTCAAAGAGCGAGCTGTCATGGTCGGAGCTGAACCAGTCGATTCAGAAAACAAAGAAAAAAAATCGACGGCAACAACTTTTGACTGAAAAATACGAACGCATTGTTATCGCCTTTGCTCCACTGGTTCTCGTCCTTGTTGGTGTCCCCCTTGGCCTGCAATCACAACGATCCGGAAAAGGTGCTGGGTTTTCGCTGGCACTATTGGTTTTTCTGGTTTACTACGTTCTCCTCAGTTTGGCCGGAGACATTTCAGATAACGGTCTGGTTCCGGCGGCAATTATTCTCTGGTTGCCGAATGTCTGCTTTTTCATCGGCGGAGCGTGGTTTCTCCACAATACGGCCCTCGAGAAACCTTTAAAAATACTGTCCCTACCAAGAAATGTTTTTAAAAAAAGGACATCAGACGATACGGGAGGAGATCAATGAAAATCCTCAACCGTTTCCTGATAAGTTACTTCATGCGGATTTTGTCTCTCAGCACCGCTGCATTTATTGGAATCTATCTCCTGATCGATTTTTTCGAAAAAGTGGACGATTTTATCGATCATAATGCGGCGGCATGGGATTATGTTGTCTATCTTGCCAACAGTATTCCGGTCATTCTTGTCCAGATCCTGCCCCTGGCGATTTTAACGACAATGGTCCTGACCCTCGGCGGTCTCAGTCGAACCAATGAAGTGACAGCCATGCGTGCCTGTGGTGTCAGTTTATGGCGGATTGTACAACCACTGATGACACTTGCATTGCTGTTTTCATTCATTTTGCTGTTACTCAATGAATTTGTCATTCCCTGGAATGCGAAAAAACTGAACTACCTTCTCGATGTTAAAATATCCGGGAAACGCCATGTCCAGTTGACGCGTAATGAAATCTGGTACCGCAGCAAAAATCAGATTATCAATATAGCAGTCGCCAACTCTCAGCAGAAACAGTTGCAGGGGATTGCTATTTTTACTTTTAATAATCAGCAAAAGATTATCGATAGGCAGGATATTCCAATGGCCACTTACGTGGATAACCACTGGTATGCAATTACCCTCAACGAACGGATTTTCGATCCAAAGACAGGGGACATTATCAAGCTTGTCACCCACAAGGGAGTCACTCTGGATCTCAACAAGCAGCCCGAAGACTTTGCCAGGCAGGAAAATCTGAAAAACGAGCTAAATTTCCGCCAACTGGTCGCTATGGTCAAAAAGTTGGAGTCAGAAGGCTATGATGCCACCCGGCAGCGGGTCGATATGCACAATCGGATTGCGACCCCTTTCACCTGCCTGATTATGGGATTTCTCGGGATCCCCTTTGCCTTGCAGCGTGGTCGTAACAGTAACATCGCACTGGGGATCGGTTTAAGTTTGGGAATCGGTGTTGTTTACTTTATTATACAGTCACTGGTGACCGCCTTCGGTTACTCAAGTGCCCTTCCACCGTTCATCGCGGCATGGACTGCCAACTTTATTTTTCTATTACTGGGAGTATGGTTACTGCTGAATGTGAAGGAATAAATCAGGCAGGAGAAGTCATATTGCGGGAACATGTAACGCACATGCCCCCGCAATGATTATCAGTAATTTTTTAGTAACGATAGGTATCAGGCTTGTATGGTCCACTTGCCGGTATCCCCAAATATTTCGACTGTTCGTCGGTCAGAACAGTCAGCTTGGCACCCAGCTTTTCCAAATGAAGTCGTGCAACCTTCTCATCCAGTAGCTTCGGTAGCACATAGACCTTATTCTCATATTTTTCAGCATTGTTGAATAACTCGATCTGCGCCATCACCTGATTGGTGAATGAGTTCGACATGACAAAGCTCGGATGACCCGTGGCACAGCCAAGATTCAACAGGCGCCCTTCAGCAAGAACAATCACACCGTGACCATCTTCAAAAATCCAATGATCAACCTGTGGTTTGATATTTTCACAGCGTACCGATTCGTCTCTTTCAACTGCGATCATTTCGATCTCATTGTCGAAATGGCCGATATTACCAACGATGGCATTGTGTTTCATCTGCCGCATATGCTCGAGGGTAATGACATTCTTGTTCCCGGTCGTCGTTACATAAATGTCAGCGTAATCGAGAACATCCTCAACCCGCTTGACCTCATACCCTTCCATCAGCGCCTGTAATGCACAGATCGGATCGATCTCGGTAACGATGACCCGTGCGCCCTGTCCACGCAGGGACTGGCAACACCCTTTGCCGACATCACCATAACCACAGACAACCGCAACCTTACCGGAAATCATCACATCGGTCGCCCGCATGATGCCATCAACCAGCGAATGGCGACAGCCGTAGACATTATCAAATTTCGATTTGGTGACTGAATCGTTAACATTCATCGCCGGGAACAGAAGAGAGCCGTCCTCGGCCATCTGGTAAAGACGGTGAACACCAGTCGTTGTTTCTTCGGTGACCCCTTTGATCGATGCGGCTGTCTTCCCCCAGCGACCACGGTCATTTCCAATCGACTTCTCAAGTATTTTGACCAATTCAGTCCAGTCTTCAGGATCCTCTTCAGACAGTTCAGGGACGCCGTTTTTTTCCCATTCGTCACCTTTTAATACGAACATCGTCGCATCGCCACCATCATCGAGAATCATATTGGGGTATTCACCATCAGGCCAGGTTAGAGCCTGTTCAGTACACCACCAGTACTCTTCAAGGGTTTCCCCTTTCCAGGCATAAACAGGGACACCCTGTGGATCGTCCTGAGTTCCATTCGGACCAACCGCGATAGCAGCAGCAGCATGGTCCTGGGTCGAAAAGATATTACATGAACACCAGCGAATTTTTGCCCCTAGTTCGATCAGGGTTTCAATCAGAACAGCTGTCTGAATCGTCATATGGAGAGACCCGGTAATCAACGCCCCTCGCAACGGATACTCACCAGCATACTCCTCCCGCAGTGCCATCAAACCCGGCATCTCTTCCTGTGCGAGTTGAATCTCCTTGCGCCCCCAGGCGGCCAGCGACAGATCTTTGACTTTAAAATCACTGAAATTAGACAATGTGTTCTCCTTTAGATATTTGAAAGATAGAACCGTCTGTTTATCACAACTGAATCGAGGGGGCAAGTCGGGCAAAAATCATCATTAAAATATCCGTTATTTTTTCACAAAACAACTTCACATCGACGAAACATGTGCTATAAAGTGAACTAGTTTCGCACAAACAAAGTCCCGCTATTCCGGTTGGGGCATTTATTTTTACAGCTGACACAGCAAGGGGTTGAAGATGAGTGAAATCATTGATATCTACGCCCGTGAGATTCTCGATTCACGCGGTAATCCAACAGTTGAAGTTGAAGTCGCACTCGAAACCGGCGTTATTGGTCGCGCTGCCGTCCCAAGTGGTGCGTCAACGGGTGAGCGAGAAGCTCTGGAGCTTCGTGATGGCGATAAAAGCCGTTACCTGGGTAAAGGGGTTTTAAAAGCCGTTGAGCACGTCAATGAAGTCATTGCAATCGACCTGATCGGCTGGGAAGCGAGTGATCAGATCGGTATCGATCGGAAGCTATTGGAACTTGATGGCACAGATTTCAAAAGTAAGTTAGGTGCCAATGCTCTGCTGGGTGTTTCGATGGCGTGTGCCAAAGCAGCTGCCGAAGATGCCGGACTGCCCCTCTACCAATATATTGGCGGAGCCAACGCGAAAGAGCTTCCTGTCCCAATGATGAATATTATCAACGGCGGTGAGCATGCTGACAACAACGTCGATATTCAAGAGTTTATGATCATGCCTGCTGGAGCCGACAGCTTCAAAGAAGCACTGCGGATGGGTGCCGAAATTTTCCATGCCTTGAAAAAGGTCCTGAAAGACAAAGGCTACAACACCTCAGTCGGTGACGAGGGCGGTTTCGCACCGAACTTGAAGAGCAACGAAGAGGCATTGCAAGTGATCATGGAAGCCATTGCAGCTGCCGGCTATAAAGCAGGCGAGGATGTCTTGCTGGCACTTGATGTCGCTGCATCGGAAATCTACAAAGATGGCAAGTACAACTTTGCCAACGAAGCACAGCCAATTAAAACAGCAGCTGAGACTATCGCATTCTACGAAGATCTGGTTGATCGCTATCCAATCATCTCCATCGAAGACGGTCTGGCTGAAAACGATTGGGACGGCTGGAAACTGATGACCGATAAACTCGGCAGCAAAATTCAAATTGTCGGTGATGACTTGTTTGTCACCAACACCAAGATCCTCAAAGAGGGAATTGACAAAGGGATTACCAATTCGATTCTGATTAAAGTCAACCAGATTGGGACTTTGACCGAAACATTGGAAGCCATTGAAATGGCAAAACGGGCCGGTTACACAACCGTTATCTCCCACCGCTCCGGCGAAACCGAGGACACCACCATCGCTGACCTCGCCGTCGCTGCCAATACGGGACAGATCAAAACTGGATCGCTGTGCCGAACTGACCGGATCTGCAAGTACAACCAATTGCTGCGAATTGAAGATGAGTTGGATGAAACTGCAGTATTTCGAGGAAAAGATGTTTTTTACAACCTGAAGTAAGTAAAAGGGGGGACATGCACCTGATGGCATGTCCCCCTTTTTACTTTTTAGACATTTAACTGCTATCATAAAATAACCCAATAGCAGCCCCAACAAATCAACCGTTGTGAATCCTGTCTCTTCACCCCGTGTGAGCATGCGAGCCGGGCGTTTTTGATTCTGTAGATCATCCGGTAAAAACGACCAGTATTGTAGCCACTAAAAAACCAGCATTCCGTCACTTCAGAAATCAAAAAGCCATTTTTTGCATCCTTTTTGTTGGCTGGGACAAAAAGGATGGCGGCTGGCGGGCCGCGACCCGCCGATTCAGATTATTAAATTCCAAAATGCAGAAACATCAGTTACGCAGGATAAAGTAAATAACTGTTCCCCTTCTTTTCCCGCTTCAACTGACCACCATCAGCCATCTCTTTAACAATCTTCTGCAATTGTTTTTTATCGACGTCACCAAACAAACCATAAAGTTCCGTCTGTTTCATCCCGGGTTTCTCCGCAACCACAGCAAGAATCTTTTCTTCCAGACTTGTCGATTCTTCGGGCTGCACTTCAACCGGAGCGGGGACAGACTCAACCTTCTCAACAACCGGAGCGGGCTCTTCTTTTTTAGAACTTGCCGGGGGGGCCGGTGTCACAGCAGCAGCTTTGGCCCGTGCCTGTTCTGCCCGGATTTCCTGTTCGAGTGCGGTGAGCCGCTGATAAAAGTAAAAACACGCCCCGGCAACAATCAACAGTACAATAAATGCAAACATTTACTCCTCCTTTTGGATTCCATCGTTATCATGAGTATTAAACCAGCGTTCGAACCAATTTCGATGATCTTTCGCCGCCAGTATTTTGAAATCTTTCGGTCCCAGCCAAACACCGCCACAACCAGGACAACGATCCATTGGCACATCGTGAAATGTGATCGGCACAATTGCTTCACCACATTTCGGACAATGTCCCAGGCACGCATCCCTGACCGCTCCCTCTTTTAGCTTATCCAACGCTTCCCGCTCTTTCTTGTGGAAGTATTCCTCCTCCAGTGCTTTCTTACGTTCATCCCAAGCATTTGCCATAATCAACACTCCATCAACTCAAAACAAGTTACTGCCATTCAACTATAATTCATGCGATATTGTCCAGCCCCATAAGCAGCACCCTTGCCAATATTGAATAAACGGCCAAGGTGGAGCAACCACCATAGTTCTTCGAGAGCCATCCCTTCAAGGTCCAACGTCCCCATAAGCCCACCCAACTTTTGTGTGCTACGCTGCGATTTAAGAACCCGCCAGTCCTTCCAGTTTAGTGGTTTCTCGATGGATTTAACCTGTGAAGCAAGATCAAAGAAATACCCCGGATCATCAATCAGGTCAATTCCGGCGTGAGCACTAACCAAAGCTGATACCCGACGCAGGATCAGAGGAAAAATATCAGAAAAGTGTGTTTCAAAGAGTGGCTTTCCCCTATGCAGTGCCCGAATCGGGCTCATCACTTCAAAATCAACATGATCAGACAACGGTGACTGTCGTTCCAACCACCATGCAAGATTATTCACCGGCGGAGTCAGATCACTAAGGGGGGTACCGACTGACCAGAAAAGGGATGTTGAGCCACTCCCGTCCTCAACATCGATATTGACCAGCTTGAACGTTCCACTGCCATGATAGAGCCCTTGTTTTTCCAATTGCTGCAACAAGGAAATAAAAGGAACAATTCCTCGAACTCCCGAACCAATAAACAATACCGGAAGAACCAACTGCTGCTTTGGTTCAATCAAACCGTGACAAGAAATATCGGGAGAAATCACCAGTGCTGGGGCCGGTTTCTGGACCTGACGCAGGACCACGGGATCAGAAGAAAGGTCAGGTTGTAAAAGCTGTTTCAATTGTGAAATATCATCATCGACAGACAACGACTTCATTGCCTGCATCAACTCACGACGCAGTTGCAGTAAGCCGAGAAGCGGCAGGTCAAAATATGTGTCGATTTCGAGGTGAAAATAGAGTTTGGCATATTCCACCTGCTGTAATACGACCGGAAATGGCGCCCGATATCCCACTTAATCCTCCGAGAAGATTGCACCCCGATTGAGATTTTGTTATAGCTGTATTTCGAACGCCCATCCTAATGCAAGCAATCATGGAGAACAACTGAATGTTTCAGTTTACACTGTTGAAAGAAGACAAGCAGACTCGCGCCCGGCGTGGTCGTTTTGTCACCCCCCACGGAACCATCGAAACCCCCATTTTTATGCCTGTCGGTACCCACGGGGCCCTCAAAGCAATGACCCCGGCTCAGGTTGAAGAGACCGAGGCCCAGATTATCCTCTCAAACACTTACCACCTGCACCTTAAACCGGGTGAAGGATTGGTTAAAAAAGCGGGCGGTCTGCATAAATTCATGAACTGGAAAAAACCAATTTTGACCGACAGCGGTGGCTTTCAGGTCTTCTCTCTACCGAAAAAACGGATTGGTGAAGACGGTGTCCATTTTCGCCACGAATTGACCGGTGATGAAATTTTTCTTGGCCCCAAAGAGGCAATGCAAATTGAGAACGATCTGGGTGCCGATATCATCATGGCGTTTGACGAGTGCATCCCCTACCCGACCACCGAAGACTATGCAGCCAAGTCGATTAAAAAAACCATCCGCTGGGCTGAAAATTGTCTGAAATATCATTCACGTGAAGATCAGGCTCTGTTCGGAATTGTTCAGGGAGGTGTTTACAACAACTTACGCCGGGAATGTGCTGATGCCCTGACCGGAATGGATTTTCCCGGCTATGCCATCGGCGGGGTCAGTGTCGGTGAAGGTCTGGAACTGCTGAAAAAGGTGGTCGATTACACCGAGCCTTTTATGCCAAAGAACAAGCCGCGCTACCTGATGGGTGTCGGGCTTCCCGAAGACATTCTCGAATCGATTGAACGGGGGATGGATATGTTCGACTGCGTCATCCCGACCCGCTACGCCCGCAGTGCGACCCTGTTTACCAGACGCGGGAAGATTCGTCTGACCAACCGTAACTTCCGCCGCGACTTTTTCCCCGTCGATCCGTCGTGTGACTGCTACTGCTGCCGTAATTTTACCCGCGCCTATCTGCATCACCTCTTCAATGCAAATGAGATCCTTTCGGCGACCCTGGCAGCCATCCACAATGTCCGTTTCTATCTCAACATGGTTGCCGGAGCGAGGGCTGCAATTGAAGCAGGAGATTATTCAGCATTTAAACAAGATTTCCTCGGGGAATATTTATCCGGGAAGAAGTAAAAGGCCACTCAAATCTTTTGTAAGGACAATGCAATGACTCACAGCGGCAGAAACAAAAAGGTTGGGAAATCGGCAAAAAAAATGTACGGGCCAAGAAAGTTTTTGGTTTGTGGATATTCTGAACAGGATCAACAGACACTACTCTCTCTTCTGGAAGAGAGCGGTTTAAAATCAGTTCCAGTGGTATTTGCAACAAGTAACGATCTGCAGAGAACAATCAAGGACATGCTTGGTGCTGATGATAAAACGGGAGCAGGTGAAGAAGCTGAAATGAGTCGGGCCATTGTTGTTTCGGGATTAACCCAGAAAGAACTCCATATTCTGATGACGGCCTACCGGAAAGCCAAGCTTCCCGCTCAACTCTGGGCAGCACTAACGCCTACATCTGAACAGTGGACCGTTGCTGCATTACTGGAAGAACTTGCTGCTGAAAAAAAGGAAATCAGGAAAATGAAAGAGAAGGGTCGAACATAATACTTTTAACTCCCCTCTCCCTCAGGGAGAGGGCTAGGGAGAGGGGCACTACCCCTCATCCGACCTTTGGCCACCTTCTCCCTAAGGGAGAAGGATCAAATAACGACTCAACCTCCAGGAGTAGAATTAGCCCGCTTTCGCTGCCCACCCCTTTTCTGACCACCGCTACGGTTATTCCGTGGCTTTGAGGATCCACGCTGACTTTTACCGTTTTTGATCGGCTCTGCCTTTATTGAAGGATCGGGTTCATAACCGTCAACAGCTTCAACCACAATTTTACGCTTGAGCAGCCGTTCAATATCGACCAATAATTTCTTTTCATCAATACTTACCAGAGAGACAGCCACACCATCATTCCCGGCACGACCGGTTCGGCCAATCCGATGGACATAATCTTCGGAGACATTGGGCAACTCAAAATTAACAACGTGAGGAAGATGATCGATATCGAGTCCCCGGGCAGCAATATCGGTTGCAACCAGCACCCGCACTGCGCCACGCTTGAAATCGGCGAGAGCTTTGGTTCTGGCACCCTGACTTTTGTTGCCGTGGATAGCTGTTGACCGGATACCGTCACGCTCCAGTTGTTGCGAAAGGCGGTTCGCTCCATGTTTGGTTCGGGTAAAGACCAACACCTGTTGCCAGTTGTTGGAACCAATCAAAAACGACAGCAGCTCGCGTTTACGCTTTTTATCGACATGATGAACGACCTGTGTCACCGACTCAGCAGCGGTATTCCGACGCGCGACTTCGATCAGGACCGGTTTATTCAGCAAAACGTCGGCAAGACGTTTAATCTCGTTTGAAAAAGTTGCCGAAAACAGCAGGCTCTGACGCTGTTTAGGCAGCAAAGCCAGAATTTTACGGATATCGGGAAGAAATCCCATGTCGAGCATCCGGTCTGCTTCATCGAGCACCAGAATTTCGACTTTAGACAGATCAAGAGTCCGTTGACTGACATGGTCAAGTAAACGTCCCGGTGTCGCCACCAGAATATCGACACCCTGACGCAATGTCTGAATCTGTGGATTGATTTTAACTCCGCCAAAAATGACTGTCGAACGTAACGGCAGGTGCTTTCCGTACAATCGAATACTCTCACCAACCTGAGCTGCCAGTTCACGAGTGGGGGTAATCACCAATGCCCGGACGGGACGTTTTTTCCCGGCAGGTTTTGTCGCGCTCAGGCGTTGCAGCAGCGGCAGGGTAAAACCGGCGGTTTTACCGGTACCTGTTTGAGCTCCGGCAAGAATATCGCCCCCTTGAAGGACAACGGGGATCGCTTTGGCTTGAATCGGGGTGGGTTGGGTGTAGCCCTGTTCGGACACAGCTTGACACAGCTCGGACTTCAGCCCGAGATTGTTAAACAACATATAAAAAATTTACTCCAAAATTGGAACCGGCCCATCCCATGCTATACAAAGGAACGGTCTCAGGCAGGAAACATACAAATTGTGACAGGGGAAGATCGTAAAGAAATAACCGAGGCACTAAAAAAGGTGCCGACCGAAGGGCACCGAGAAACCTGACTATAGCAGTATGGAAACAGATTGTCCACTCTTATCTGCTTGTTGTTGTGTTGTCCTGGATAACAAAGGGGCAGACCACAACAGCAGCCTGCCCCTTAACACCTCAGAATTCTTCAGGTGAAGAATTAACGCATCATCAGTCCCATCATTTTCTTCAACCAGCCAACCTTCATCATATTCATCATCCAGTTTTCACCGATTGATTTATTCAGGAATGACATACTTGGGAAAGAGTGCTGCAGCAACATAATATCGGCTAGGCGGATTTTCTTCTGAATCACCAGTGCCCACTCATTGATCATTTCTGCTGAGCCCTCACCGACAACTGTCGCACCGAAAACTTTTCCGGTTTTACTTGCAAAAACCCGAACATACCCGTCGGTGACCTGCTCCGCAACAGCGGCACCATAATCTTCGTATTTCGCCTCAATCACGTCGTATTTAATGCCCGCCTCTTTCAACTGTTTTTCATTCATCCCAACAGCCGAAATCTGTGGCTCTGTAAAAACTGTCCACGGAACAACATACTTGCGGAAATCTTTTTTGAAAGGACCGGGGCGCATTATATTCATCAATGCAATCATCCCCTGATGCATTGCAGCATGGGAAAACAGATAGTTACCATTGCAATCGCCAACGGCATAAATATGACTGATATTGGTTTGCAGATTACCATTTACCGGAATCCCCTTCGGGGTATAGTTCACGCCGGCTTTTTCAAGATTCAAAGTATCAAGAACCGGAGTCCGTCCGGCTGCCATCAACAGACGCTCAGCTTCTAATATTTCACCTTCTTTGGTTGACAGCACAACCCGACCGTCTTTTGACTCAATTTTACTGATAGCTCGACTGTTGTAGACATCAATACCCTCTTTTTCAAAAACCTCTTCAAGCAGATCGCCCGACTCTTTATCACCAAACGGCAGTAAATGAGGATCCATTTGGACAATCGTCGTTTTACAACCAATCCGTGAAAACGCCTGTGCCATTTCAGCACCAATCGCACCACCACCGACAATCAACATACTTTCAGGGACAGTTTCCAAATTGAACAGATTTTCGTTAGTCAGAACATTATCGACGGTATCAAGACCGGGAATCGGTGGCATTGAAGGCTTTGTTCCTGTACAGATAAAAATCCGCTTTGCGGTAATTTTGCGATCACCCACGGCAACGGTATGAGAATCGACAAAACTTGCCGCACCTTGGCGAACAATTTGATCAACTTTGGAAAATTTCTTTGCATATTTTTTGTCGTTAATAAAGGTCAGCTTTTCCTGAATCGCCGGAAATGGATTGTTGACTTTCGGCAATGCCATTTCTTCCATATCGAAGGCGGAGAATTTTGTCACAGCGTGACGAGTCTTAGCCATCCGTAACAGTGCCTTACTGGGAATACAGCCGACATTCATACATTCGCCACCTGTCTTATTTTTTTCAATGGCACAGACATTCAGTCCCATCTCAGCAGCCATTGCCGATACCACCATCCCTGCCGGACCGACACCAATTGTCAAAATATCATAATCGTAATCTGCCATAATATTACCCTTTTATAGAAAAATGGACGACATTGCTATTCATTCAATTTATTATATATACCAATCATTAAATGTAAAGTGTTTTTACGAAGAGCTACTTTAATATTACTTTGGTAGTTACATTTCGCAAGATATTTTTCAAGTGGAGTGATAAATCGGGCAAAACAGTAGCAACGGAATTGCCGCTAAGACTAGACGAATGAAAAAGAGAAAACAGATAAAAAGGGGCGAAAAAGCCCCTTCTAAATGATCGAAATATCAGAAAACTATTTTTTAGAAATATGAGCCGTCTTACCTTCTTTGCGTAGGCGCATAACAGAACGTCCAGAGATCCCCCAGTTTTCAGTTGCAAATTCTTTAATAACAACCTGAGTTGAAGCAGGATTTTTATCGAGAACCTTGACCAGCAAATCGGTAATTCCCTCAACCAATTGAGCCTTTTGCTCTTTTGATGCCCCGGTGGTTATGTTGACTTCGATATACGGCATTTCATTTTCTCCTATACATAAAATATTCCGACAAAAACCGTCAGATCTACTGAATGTCAGTTATTCAAACGTACTGATGGCAAGTATAACCCTGTCGGTGGGATTCTGAAACAAAAAAAGACCCTGTGGTCACCCACAGAGCCTTTTGACTTAAAATATACTATTAACTATATTTTAGAGCCTGACAACATTACTTGCCTGAGGGCCTTTTTGGCCTTCGACAACATCAAAGCTGACGCGTGCACCTTCAGACAGGGATTTGAAACCGTCACCTGTGATTGCTGAAAAGTGAACGAATACGTCCGGGCCGTTATCCTGCTCGATAAAACCAAAACCCTTAGAATCATTAAACCATTTAACTGTACCTTCTGCCATTTTACTTTCTCCTTACGAGGTCCCCTTCGGGGGAGTTGCGTGATGCAGACCAGCGCCTGCAAATCAAAAAAAAACCACTCAGCCCTGTTGGTCTGTGCGGTTCCTATCTGACTTAACAGTAAAATAATCTACACAAACTGGATCTGATGCGTCAGGACACTATCACGCGCCCAAACTAAAATCAACCCTTTAGATAAATTTTAAAGAAAAGTATGGATCGGGAGCAAAACAAGTACAAATAATCAGTTGAAAGCAACAACGAAACTGCCATTAAATCCTTCGGCGACAAAGGTGTGGACCTCATGCTCAGCC
>Ga0256842_1001979_pt1 | contig 15410 bp, 16 predicted proteins | sample 4559240metaG_FD_185973 | JGI IMG/M metagenome (GOLD analysis project Ga0256842, IMG submission 185973) | Hydrothermal vent microbial communities from Guaymas Basin, Mexico - 4559-240 | ecosystem: Environmental > Aquatic > Marine > Hydrothermal vents | place: Mexico: Guaymas Basin | collected...
AATGGCGCCTATTGCAACACTTCCGTGCTCTGTTTTAGCTATTGTGCATGCCCCCTGACACAGACTGTCGTGAGGACAAACCCTTCCCATTACCTCAGGAAACGGTGAGGTTTCATTGCTAAGCTCAAACGCTTTTTTAATATTTCCTTTTTTAACTTCTCTAATCCATTGAGGAATTTTGTTGTTTAAAGGGCATCCCGTTCTACAAAAACTAAATTCACTCTTCAGCCCCCTCATAATATCAACAGGACAAGTTATACATCTTTTAGCCTGCTCGGTAGCTTCTTCAACTGTAAATTCATGATAAATAGGCTCAAAATCTTTTTTTCTTTCCTGTGCGTCTCTTTTCTTTTGAGTTTTTTTAGGAATTCTTGTAAAATCTTTTTTCATTGTCACTCCTTCACTTCTATATATTCTATATGCATCTCTTCACCGGCTATTATTTTGGTCTTTTCGCTGCCGCACACGGGACAGTGAAAATCAAACCCCTTAATGTCGCTTTCAGTACCGCACTCGAAACACTTAACTTTCACATCAACTTCTATAATTTCCATTTCGGCCGTTTCACAGACTGTATTTTCTTTAAAAAAATCAAAACTCTCTTTTAAAAAATGAGGCTCAATACCGCTCATTTTTCCGATTTTCACCACAAGTCTGGTTACTTCTTTTCCTTTACTGGCCTTTTCGACAATTTTCATCATAGACTGGACTATGGATAATTCATGCATTTTGATTTAATCTCTCAAACGCCTCGTTTTGTTTTCTCGCTTTATATTCGGCATAATCAATAACACTCAAAGCTTCAGTCGGACATACATTAACACATGCCTGTTTTCCTTCCTCACCGCCGCATAAATCGCATTTTAAAGCCACAAGTCCGGTTACGTTTGTAGAATTGCCAGGCGCCATTACGATAGCGCCGAACGGACATACCATCGCACAGCTTCTACACCCGATACAGTCATCTTCATAAATTTTTACGTAATTGTTTTCATATTTGATGATATTTATGGGACACGCATTAACACACGGTGCGTCTTCACACTGCATACACTGCATCGGAGCGGTTAAGTTAGCGTGTTTTATTACAGTATTTCTGTGAATTAAATCTATTCCTTTAATTCCCATATCATATGCTTCATCAAGACTTACACCCATATGGCTTGCCGCGCACGCAAGCTCACAGTTAAGACATCCGATACATTTTGTAGCATCTGCGAATATAAATTTATTAGCCATTTATTCTCCTTTATTTATAATTTCTTCGAAACAGTTTGATTTGCTTCATTTTATTATCTCTCCGTACATGATATACAAGGATCGATACTGTTGAAAATTACCGCCACATCAGTTAATTTATTACCCGGAATCATAACCCTCAGGGCTTCCCAGTTCATATATGTAGGAACACGCCATCTCATTCTCTCAGGCTTTTGGCTTCCGTTTGTCTTTAAATAATATATAAGCTCACCTCTTGGGGCTTCACTTCTTGTAACCGCTTCTCCAGCCGGAATATGAGGTCTTTTCTGGGTTACCACGGAACCTTCGGGAAGGTTTGTAATAGCTTGACGGACAAGTCTTATGGAATCTTTGACTTCCCTCCATCTCACTTTCATTCTGGCATGTACGTCACCGTCTTCTTCCAAGCAGACATTCGGTTTAAGCTCGTCATAAGCCGCATAAGGCGCTTTATCCCTTACATCGTTATTTACCCCGCTTCCCCGTGCGGTAGGACCTGTAATTCCAAGCCTTAAGGCATCCGCTTTTGGAAGCACCCCGACACCAACGGTTCTGGCTTTAACTACTTTATTGTTAAAATAAATATCCATAAGCTCGTCAACTTGAGGTTCTAATTCTTCCAATCTTTTTAATATATATTCAATCTGTCCTTCATCAAGGTCGTATTTAACGCCGCTTAAGGTATTTGCACTCATATCCATTCTGTTACCCCAGATGGATTCTTTAATATCCTGCATAATTTCCCTGGCTTCCATCGTCTGTGTCATTAAAGAATGATGACCCACAAGGTGCGCAAGCATTGAAAGATTGAACATATGAGAGGCTATTCTTTTTACTTCATCCGCCACAACCCTCAGATAATTAGCCCTTTTACTAACTTCAATTCCCGCAATTTTTTCCACGGCCATTACATACGTAAAAGGATGGTTGTTTGAACAGAGCGAACATACCCTCTCAGTCAAAATCAGGTTTTGAAAAAAGTTTTTCTGCATTGCAAGATATTCAATTCCCCTGTGCACAAACCCGTTTATCATATCCACATTTTCAACCGTTTCACCTTTTAAATCTATTTTAAAATATATAGGCTCTTCAAGTCCGATATGAAAGGGACCTATAGGAATTTTAGTTTTCATTCTGATGCCTTTCACTTTCTATTTTTTCCCACATACAGCAAGTCGCCGCTCCGTTCATAGCCTGTGAAAGCGGCATATATTCACCGAGTATCCCCTCTGCGATGCTCTCATCAAGAAAAAGTCTTTTAGGATTAGGATGTCCGACAAGCTCTATACCGAACATTTCTTTAAATTCCCTCTCAGTCCAGTTTGCGGAATCCAAAACCGGCGTTATGGAATCCACTTTATTGTCAAACAGCTCCACTTCCACATTTAAAAGCATTCCGTCAATATCAAGATGATATACCAGTACATGATGGTCGTCTTTTTTATATGCAGTGATAATTACACACCTTCCGCCAAAATCTCTTACAAGCTGCGCTATATGGAGTATATCTTTTCTGTTGTGCAGCTTTAGCCACAGTTGAATATTCCCTTTTTCGTCGATCTCTTCCCTTAAATCGTAACTGTGCGGTTCCAACCTCTCTTTTATTTCGGATTTTACTTTTCTTTTTAACGTCTCTTTCATTTATGCAACCTTTCAAACGCTTCTTTTTGTCTACATTTAGGACATAGATTCATAAATTTTTCAACGCTCTCATTTACTTTAGGATATGCCCTCTCAAGCAGCTCACGGCTTGGCGCCGTAAAATATTTGCCGCATTTCTCACATTTAACTTCTGCTATTGTGGCGACGGTTATAAATTTATATTTTTCTGCTTCGGTGTTTGCGGTATGAAAATCGTTTGTAAGCTTTATTGCACCCGTAGGACAGAAAAATTCACAGTTTCCGCAAAAACAGCATGTGTTATACCACGTGGTATGAACGTAAACGTTTTTGTTTTTTGTTATATGTATGGCTGCTGAAGGGCAAACTTCCTCGCATGTACCGCACGCCGTACAGGCTTTTGCATCAACTTTTAACTTACCCCTTAACTTATCGGGTATAACAGTGGGGCCAAATGGATAAGGATCGGTTGTAGGCCCTTTTAATAAATTCCTTATTGCAATTTTTAAAAACCCGCTCATTTTTGATTCCTTATTTTTTGTTTCCAAATTTCAACCGCCTTTGCAACCCCGTCTATTATCGCCTGAGGTCGTGGGGGACAGCCCGGAACATTTACATCAACCTTTACATATTTATCAAGCGGCCCTTCAATTGAATACGAATCCCTGAATATTCCGCAGCTTGTAGGACATGTTCCGACAGCCACGACAACAAAAGGGTTTGGAAGTTCGTCTAATACTTCCAGCAAATAGGGTTTGCTTCTAGCCGTTATTGGCCCCGTAACAAGCAAAATATCCGCATGTTTGGGACTCCCTGTGTATCTGCATCCAAGTCTCTCAACATCATATCTGGGAATCATAGCCGTAGTGGCAAGTTCCACATCACACCCATTACAGCTTCCCGTATTAATTCTGTATAAAAAGGGGCTTCTTGTTATAATGCTCATATTAATCCTTTAACCGAAAGAATTACCAAAATCAACGATACAAATGCCAAAACCACAGGCACTCTGATTAAAAACTTAAATTCCTGGTCCGCCCTGAAAGACGCCAAAGTGGCATTTGCCAACGCAACGAAAACCACTAAGAAAAATGTTTTAACCAAAAACCACAGTAAATTAATAACTACATCTCCCCCGATTGTGCTAGGGAAAAAATATACTTGAAAAATTATGCTTAATACCACTATTTTTAATGCGTCGGTAATTTCAAACATTGCAAGAGGGGTTCCGCTGTATTCGATTAAATATCCTTCCATTATATCTGCATGGTTATGGTGAGCTACCTCAAATGGAGGAACTTCCAAAGTGGCAAGTACAAATATTAAAAACGCAATAAAAGCCGGCCACAGTTTCCAGTCGAAAAGAAAACAGCCATTTTGAATCTGATAATCCATTATTTTTTTAAGGGAAAATTCTCCGTTTCCCTCTCCAACGTATATTGCCAGTGTAAAACTTATAACAACAAACACAAATTCATAAACTAGCATAAGTTTAAGCTCCCTGCTCACACTGATAGCCGCGTACGGAGAGCTTGACGCACCCCCTCCTAAAATATGAGAAATTGCAGGCAATGCCATAAAATATATCAAAATAATTAAATCATAATCCCCTTTTACACCTTCATACACTCCGGGTATAGGCAAAAAGAAAACCAATACAAGCATTCCGGAAAATCCGAAAAGCGGTGCGAATTTGAATACGAAATCCTTTGCGTCTTTCGGAATAAGCGTTTCTTTATTGAACAGTTTGACTATATCAATAATATTCTGATAAAAAACAGGGCCTATCCTGCCCTGAAACCTTGCAACCAGAATTCTTTTAATACTTATAAATATAAGGCCTAAAAAAACCGCAAACAATCCTCCCGGAAATATAAAAAAGTTTATTAAATCAGCGCTCAACGTAACCTCCTTTTAATCCGAATATTTTTTTGGTTACCCTAATAATAGAAGATATAAGCTCAATTAAAGGCTCGTAATAGTTTTTAGAGTGTAAATGAACTTCGCTTTCACTTAAATCCCTGACTCCCGAGAGGAATATATGAGTAACTCTCTCTTTTTTTCCGAAATACATAATCAACGCCCCGCCTATAATAATCGCTATTATCAGATATACGGCCAAATCAGCCATATTAAGCGTATCCGCTCCGACAGTAACGGTGGCAAGTGTATATGAAACAGGAGTAAATCCGAACCCTTCAAGTACTGAATTTATCGGTTTTAGCATTATTGAAGGGAATATTCCAAGTAAAACATTCAAAAGCGCTAAAATTCCCATCGGCACGGCCATATACAAATCGACCCTGTTTATATTCATAAATCTTTTTTCTACTTTACCGAAATATGCCGAATGCAAGAATTTAACAAACACAAGCAAAATCATTACGCTTCCAAGAAGCGTAAGCACCGCTAAGAAAACATAGCCTTTCTGAAGTAGTGCATGATAAATCATCCATTTTGAAACAAACCCGCTGTATAAAGGCACTCCCGCCGTAGAAAATACGGCAATGAGGAATGTTATAAATGTAATAGGCATTTTTCTGGCAAGTCCTCCTATTTCATCAAGATTGTCAATTCCCGTTTTATAAAAAATCGCACCGGCGCTTAAAAACAGTAAATCTTTAAAAAACATATGATTTATTAAATGCAAAAGCCCTCCGGCCAGACCGTCGTTTGTAAGAAGCGAAACACCGGCTATAATAAAACCTATTTCACCTACCGTCAAATAAATCAAAAGCCTTTTCATCGAGTTGGTAAGAAGTCCGAACGCTGCACCCATTAAAATAGTCACAACGCCGATTATAGCAACAATATGACCTATAAAATCAATAGTTGCAAGTCTTATTGCCACAGCTCCTGCTATTATGAAATAAAACATTTTAACAAGCATAAACGGACCTGTTTTCAGCATAACTGATGAAATATAACCACTGATTGGTGTAGGAGCCGGTTTTGGATGCATTTGATAATCAATCCTTACAGGTAGCTGGGCCGCTTTTGCAAGAAATCCGATTGTAAGTAAAATTATCGCAAATATAACTTCATCTGTTAAAGGAATTGTTTTAAATACCAAACAGCTGTTTCCGTATTTTAATATTACTGAGAGTCCAATCATTATTATACCGGCACCCGTAAAATTGTAAATCAAATATTTGCCAGCTTCTTTTATTGAATATTCATCCTCTTCATGGACCAGTGCGATATAAAGCGCCCATCCGCCCATAATTTCCCAGAAGAAGAACATATTGTAAATGTTCTCAGCCAGTGCCACACCCAAAACACCTGCTATCATCACCATAAAATTGGCAAAAAATCTGTTTGGTTTATGTGAGTGGTCCATGTATTGAATCGCATATGTAAAATTAAGCACCGCCATAAAAAGAGCAAGTCCTGCAAAAAATACGCCGAAACTGAATTTGTGTGTTAATATTTCAAGAAGAGCCAAAAAAGAAAAACTCGATGCAAGTATTCCCGCATCTTTGCTGGTTTTACCAAAGAAAAACACTACAACAGCACCTACTGACATAATAATAACGCTTAAGGGCAGATTCAACACAAAATCAGGCGTTGTTACATTCAATCCCGATGTCTGATAAACAGCGGCATTGATAAATTCTATAACTTCTTTTGGAAAAACACCCAGTAAAAACGAAACAAACGCCAAGAAATAAACAACCCAGAGTTTCAATCCTCCCACTTTTTCAAATTCCCTGGCGGGTTCAGATAAAAAGATAAATTTAAACACCCTAAGCATACCTATAAATCCGATAACAGCACCGATTATCAAACCGAATGCCACAAGATAGTTATCATTTTGCATACTTGCGTTTATCATCAAAAATTTAGAGTTAAAGTTTCCAAACGGAGGAAAAGCACTGATTGCAAAAATTCCAACGCCTAAAGGAAACGCAAGAAGGGGCATTTTTTTACCTATACCTTTTAAATCATCCAAATTTCTGCTTCCTGCGCTCAATATCAAAAGCCCGGCACTCAAGAAAAGCAAGTCTTTAACAATAGCGTGATTAATTACATGATATAGCGCCCCGCTTAAAGCCATAGTGCTCATAAGTCCTAGCACCGTTACTATTTCCCCGATTTGACCTATTGTGGAATACGCCAAAAGCTTTTTAATGTCTTTTTCAAAAAGAGTTTTAATTTCACCGTAAAAAAGGGTAACCAAACCGATACCTATTAAAAGATAAGAAAAAATCTTAAAATTAAAATCAAAAAGATAAATAAGCGCAACAATCCCGAAAATCCCCGCTTTTGTTAAAATACCAGAAAGCGGAGCGGATATACTGCTTGGCGCCTCAGGATGTGCTGCGGGCAGCCATTGATGTAAAGGAACAATACCCGCTTTTACCCCGAAACCTAACATTAAAAGTATTCCGATGTTTAAAGAAACATTTCTTACTTCGCTGAAATTTTCAATTCCTACGGCATAAAACTGCGATAATCCGAGCTGAATCAAATACGCACCGGCTATACACATAACAAAATAGAGTTTTGCGGCCTTAATTGAAGCTTCGCTTCTTGAATGCATAATCAACAGATATGAAGAAATTGTCATAAGCTCCCAAAAAAGGTAAAAACTCTCAAACGTATCGCTCATAGCTACTTCAATTAACGCTATACCTAAAACTGCTAAAGCGGAATAATAAAAACTTTTATGTTTTTTAATAAACTCAAACGAATATAAAAACACCATAGCAATAATAAAAGCAAAAATCAAAGCGAAAAGCCCTCTGATTCCGTGATAATCAAACCCAAACGACAAATGGTAAGAATTAATATCACTAAAAAGCCTCGGTATTATCAAATAAACCTGAGGTAAAACAAAAACCCCTATTCCGGCAAGCGTAAATATTCCTACCGGCAGCAAATTTTTAACTTTATCTAAAACCTTATCATCTTTGGCAAATACGATATTTTCAAAAAGCGTAATCAAATAGACAGCCTGAATTACATTGATAGCCACAATCATATATCCAAGCCCAAACATTCCGCTGGAAGTAAAAGAATTCAAAATCAGCTGTTTGGATGTAATTAACGAAACGCCTAAACTTCCAAATACCGAAAAACCAAAAATAACACCCCATTTACTAAAGCCCACACCTCTTAAATCTTTTAATTTTACAGAATTTCTAAACTCAAAAAATTCATACAGCATCAAAAACGCCAAAATCCTGAACACTACCTGATATTCGAGATGTAAAACCGCGGCACTAAGCGCCTCGGAACCCAAAAAAGCCACTCCCAAATACAGCAGCTCGGCAGCACTTGCGACAATAAACGATTTTTTAACGTCATTCATGTTTATTAAAGCAAATACTTTGAGTGCGAGAACAGCCAGTAAAAATAAAAAAATAACGCTTTCCACTCTCACTCCTTTAAATAATTAATCAATCATATTTTAAACCTTAATTAATACAATGTTAAGTAAAAAAAGAAATATAACATAAATTAATGAATGATTGTTTATTTTCTACACACAAAAAGAAAAAAAGAGTTTTAATATCCCAGAAGTTATTTTTTGGGAATTTCTTCTATTATTTCTACATCTATTATATCAGGGTCATCCGTACAGTAATGCTTTGTATAAACGGAATCCCTTTTAAAAAATTTTCTTGCAAACCATTTGGCAAACGGCTCAAACATAAAAAAAAGCCCCACCATATCGCTGAAAACCCCGGGGATAAAAAGTAAAACCGCACCAATTAGTTTAAAAAGCCCTATTGAAATAAACTCTTCCTCACTTATTTCCTTTCTCATAACACGCATCATACTCTCATACATAGAGAAATTAAGAGTCCTTATAATAGTAATACCGGCCACAGCGGTTAACAATATTTCCAAAAAAAGCCCAAACGGCGTAAATACATTTGCAAATTCATAACTAAAAAGAATTTCCAAAAACAGATATACCAAAAAATAAATCAGTCCCATAACAATCCTTCCGCTAAAAAATTTCTTTTTTAGCGATTAATAATTTCCATAACTTTTTCTAATGCCATATCTTTATCCGCCTCAAATTTTTCTCCCGTTTTTCTGTCTCTAATTTCAACTTTTCCATCTTTTAGCTTCTTACCAACTATCACACAAACCGGAAAACCTACAAGCTCAAAATCGGCTATTTTAGGACCGAATCTTTCAGCCCTGTCGTCAAGTATAGTTTTAACCCCCGCATTATTTAATTTTTCATATAAATCTTCGGCAAAAATCAGCTGCTCTTCTTTTTTTACGTCACTGACAATTATATCCACCACAAAAGGCGATATCTGTTTTGGCCAGATTATTCCCTTATCATCATGGTTTTGCTCAATAGCAGCGGAAATCAGTCTGCTGACCCCTATTCCGTAACATCCCATAATAAAAGGTTTTGACTTTCCGTTTTCATCCAAAAACGTAGCGTTCATCGGTTCGGAATATACGGTGCCTAGTTTAAATATATGCCCTACTTCTATTCCTTTTGTAATTTTTAAAGGCGCACCGCATTTAGGACATTTGTCTCCTTCTTTTACAGCCGCAATATCTCTGTAAACGGTAAGGTTTCCGAGCAGATTCGCATCAAGTAACCCCGCTCCTTTTATATGATAATCTTTCTTATTAGCACCGCAAACCAATTCTTCGGCCATTCTTAAATCATCGTCAATTATATATTTTACACTGCTTTCAAGCCCGAAAGGTCCGATAAAGCCCGGAACAAGCCGCGCCGCTTCAAGCTCTTCCTCGCTGGCATCCACAAGTTCCAGCGCACCTACGGCGTTTGCGGCTTTTGTCTCTTCTAATGTGTCGGTACCTCTTATAAAAAACACGACTATTTCTTCTTTATCGTCAAATACGGCCTTTTTAACAACGGCTTTGATGCTGAAATACGGATCAATTCCTAAAAATTTGCAGACTTCTTCTATTGATTTTTTATCGGGAGTATATACTTCTTCAATCTCCCCGGTTTTTACAGGGTTTTCTCTTTTTTCATGTTTTCTTGCGGCAACTTCTATGTTTGCCGCATAATCACATTCCGTGCACACAACGATATCATCTTCACCCGTATCCGCCAATACCATAAACTCTTTGCTACCGCTTCCTCCAATCGCACCGCTGTCGGCCCATACGGCTCTGAAATTAAGACCCAGTTTAGTGAAAATATTTTTATATGTCTCTTCCATTAAATTAAATTCTCTGTCAAGGTCTTCTGCTGTGGCATGAAAGGAATATGCATCTTTCATTATAAATTCACGCCCTCTTAGCAGCCCGAATCTAGGCCTTGCCTCATCCCTGAATTTAAGGTTTATCTGATAAAGATTAACCGGCAGCTGCTTATAGCTTTTAACAGTGCCTCTTACCAAATCAACGACACTTTCTTCGTTTGTGGGAGAGAGTACAAAGCTCTGATCTTTCCTGTCTTTGATTCTTAAAAGCTCTTTGCCGTATTTTTTAGCCCTTCCGGTTTCCTCCCAAAGCTCATAAGGGGTTACGAAACTGAGCATCACTTCCTGTGCCCCGGCTTTGTCCATCTCTTCTTTTATAACCGCTCTTATATTGTCAAGCACCATTTTTCCAAGAGGCGCGAAATCATAAATTCCGGCAGCCACCTGTTTAATATAACCGCCCCTGACTAAATATTTGTGACTTGCAACCACGGCATCTTTTGGCGCTTCTTTTTGTGTATATGCAAAAAATCTAGACCATCTCATCAAATCTCCTTAACATATTCAGTTTTTTTACTTTTTGGAATCGTTTTGGTTTCCGGAAGTTTTAAAACTTCGTATTTTTTAATTCCGCTCAAATAGTGGATTTCTATTGTGTCCCCTACTTTTACGTCTTTTGCGCTTTTTGCTTTTTTGCCGTTTATAAACACGACACCCTCTTTGCACATTTCATCGGCAACAGCGCGTCTTTTTACTATATTTACGGCATTTAAAAATTTATCTATTCTCAAAACATCCCTTTTTTTAAGAAATTATATCAAATTTGCTATAATTAGAAAAAAGGCCTAAAATATGCGCTACTGAATATTACACATATAAAGATTATAAAAAATGGGAAGGAAGATGGGAGCTGATTGACGGAATACCTCTTGCCATGACACCCGCACCGCTTCCTACTCATCAGTTTATTGCACTTGAAATTTCTTTTCATTTAAGAAAACAGCTTGAAAACTGTCCCCAATGCGTCGTTTTAGAAGAAGTGGATTATAAAGTCAATGAAGACACTGTCGTAAGACCCGATGTCGTTTTTACATGTGAAAAACGCGACAAGCCTTATTTAACAATAGCACCGGAAATTATTTTTGAAATCATAAGTCCTTCAAGCGCAAGAAAGGATGAAAAATTCAAGTATGAAATATATGAAAAAGAAGGCGACATTGTTAAAACTTACGAATTTAACGAAACTAAATGCAAAGTTTCTCTTGATTTTGAAGAAATTTTTAAAAGACTTAGTATAATTTCATAAAAAAAGGATTTGAATGAAAGTAGTATTGGCATACAGCGGAGGACTTGATACAAGTATTATTCTTAAATGGTTACAGGACACTTACAATGCAGAAGTCGTAACATTTACGGCTGATATAGGACAGGGCGAAGAAGTTGAAGAAGCCAGGGAAAAAGCATTGAAACTTGGTGTAAAACCTGAAAATATATTTATTGAAGACTTAAGGGAAGATTTTGTAAGAGATTACGTATTTCCAATGTTCAGGGCAAATGCAATTTATGAGGGGGAATATCTGCTTGGGACTTCTATTGCAAGACCTTTGATTTCAAAAAGACAAATCGAAATAGCCAAACAGGTCGGAGCCGAAGCCGTGGCACACGGGGCAACCGGAAAAGGAAACGATCAGGTAAGGTTTGAGCTTGGATATTATGCGCTTAAACCCGATATAAAAGTTATTGCACCTTGGAGGGAATGGGATTTAAACAGCCGTGAAAAACTTCTCGCATATGCTGAAAAACACGGCATTCCTATTAACAGACACGGTAAAAAATCCCCTTATTCCATGGATGCAAACCTTCTTCATATCTCTTACGAAGGCGGAATATTGGAAGATCCTTGGGCTGAACCTGAAGAGGATATGTGGAGATGGACAGTAAGTCCCGAAAAAGCACCCGATAAGCCTGAATATATCGAAATTGATTTTGAAAAAGGCGATGCCGTAGCGATTAACGGATCACGAATGACTCCGGCACAGATTCTGGAAACTCTTAATGAATACGGTAAAAAACACGGAATCGGAAGACTTGACATAGTTGAAAACAGATTTGTGGGGATGAAAAGCAGAGGCTGTTATGAAACACCGGGAGGAACAATACTTCTTAAAGCCCACAGGGCGATTGAAAGCATTACACTTGATAAAGGCGAAGCACACCTAAAAGATGAAATAATGCCAAAATACGCAGAGCTTATTTACAACGGATTCTGGTTTTCTCCTGAAAGAGAAGCACTTCAGGAATTAATAGACAAAACTCAGGAAAACTGTGAAGGAACCGTAAAATTAAAACTTTACAAAGGAAACGTGACGGTTGTAGGCAGAAAATCTCCAAAATCACTATTCAGTCCTGAATTTGCGACATTTGAAGAAGACAGCGTATATAATCAAAAAGATGCCGAAGGTTTCATTAAACTTAACGCTCTTAGATTTATCATAGAAGGATACGTAAGAGGTAAAAAATAATTTTTTTTCCTCTCTTTTTTACACCAATAAATGTCTCTGTCACTAGATATAAATATTTAGTTGATTGGTTGTTAAGGTTATTAAAGTTCTATAAAAGTATTATTTTACCTGCAAAAAAATACCTGATTTTTTTAGAATGCAAAAAAAGGAAAATCAACCTTGCGTATGTGCAAGATGTGCTTCTATGAGATACTTAATGTCATCTGTTAATACATAAACATTTTCATATCCCAATACATCAAGGAGTCCTTTAATTCTGCTTGCAAAGAATGCTTTTCTACAGCCAACTACAATAGGTTGGGTTTTGTCATCAGGTAAAATATCCACATATTCCGCAAATTCAGGATAAGGCGTATAATACGCATTTGCAACTCCTGCTTCTTCAGCGTTTTGAGGATCAACCAAATGAGGAAGGGTAACATCAAGCAAAATCGCTCCCACTTCTTTTAAAAGTTCCCTTGCTTTATGGATATCAACATTAGCTAAATTTTCTTTTTCTTTATTAAACGCCAAGCTTTCTTTAAATCTTCCCATTACTTCATTTTCGAATTGAGTTAGTTTTGCCATTTCAGACTCCTTTTTTACACATTATAACTCATATTTTTTAAAAAATCAAATTGACAGTTTTTTAGCTTCTTCCAATAACTTTTTCACTTCCTCGTCGCTTAACTGATGAAAATCATCATACCACCTTCCCACGCTCATAAACAGTTCGGGAGTCTCTAAAATCTCCAAATGATGCGATACGCTTCTTAACATATTTAAAACACTTTCATCTTTCGGCGCTACCGGAGAGGCGATTATTATACTTCTTGGCATATCTCTTGCTACACTCTGCGCGGCTAAATACATACTGGCCCCCGTTGCTATTCCGTCATCTACCAAAATCACATCCTTGTCTTCAAGCAAAACGGGCTCATATTTATATTTATCCCTAAGTCTGGCCATTTCCTGAATTTTTTCTATTCCTTTTTCCTGAATGTAATTTTCATCCACACCGAGTCTTTGAATCATTTCCTGATTTAAAAACACTATGCCGTTTTCACTTACACTTCCTATTGCCAGTTCTTCATTTCCCGGTGCAGGAATTTTTTTAACAAAAAGTAAATCTAGGGGTGCGTGTAATTCTTTTGCAATTTCAAGCGCCACAGGAATACCTCCTCTTGGCAGGGCCACCACAACAGGATTGACTATTTTTCCTTCATCTTGTAGCTTTTTAAGTCTTTTGGCAAGCGCTTTTCCGGCTTCTTCTCTGTTTTTATACATTTGTATCCTTTTTTATTTATATTATATCAAAACATTTTTTTTTGTGATATAATTAATAATAAGTAAATGTGAAGGAGAAAAAATGAAGGATTTCATTTTAAAAATTACAGCAAGTAAATGGAACTACTATTTAAGTCTGGCAACGGATTTTTTAACAGCGGTAGTTTTTTTAAGGCTTAGTATATATTACTCAACAGATATTTGGGCAAGTATTGCGTTTTTTGTAGTAGGTGCGATATTTTTTACGTTTTTAGAATATGCCGTTCATGCATGGCTTTTTCACAAAGACCATCCTTTGAAAGTTTTTATCGAAGGACATGCGCATCACCATCAAAACCCTTTCAGTTATGATGCAATGCCGTTTTTTATGAGTGCTGTAATCGCATCATTTTTTGCATGGCTTTTTCATTTCTTTATGCCTACAAGCGATGCTTTTGCAATAGTTGGAGGAATGACTCTTGGATATTTTAATTACGGAATTATGCATCATATTATGCACAGACGCGAATTTTCAAGCAATTACTGGAGATATATGCAGGAATTTCATTTCGTTCATCACAAAAAGCCTCTGCTTAACCACGGGATTACAACAGATATATGGGACAGGGTCTTCGGAACATACTATGAGTGGAGCGAAGAAGATTTAAAAGGAATTGAAAAACTTAAAAGAGTAAAGAAAAAATTTTTTTAAGTTCTTTTTCATATTCTATTTTTCCATCTTCTATTTGATCCATTATTTTTTCCAGCTCGGCCGTAAATGTTTCGGATACGTATTCTTTATAATTGCTTTGTAATATTTCTTTGATTACTCTAAAACCGAGCCTCGTGGCAAAAATATATCCGTTTTTATCAAAAATATATTTTCTATCAAGCAGTTTTTGTATTGTAATTGCGTATGTTGATGGCCTGCCTATTCCTTTTTGTCTCATTTCTTCAATAATTTCGGCATAAGTATAAGGTGAAAACCTGCTTTTTTGAAATAGCTTTTTATCAATTTTTACTTCACCTTCTTTAATATGATAGGTTTTAACGGGATAAACAAGATTAAAGCCTTCCTCAACAATATCCGTAATATATTCCACTTCTTTGGAGAAAACAGAAAATTTTTCCGACAATACGACGGTTTCTTTCATAAAAGAAGCTATAAATCTTCTAAAAATCAGATCATAAAGCAGAAAATGTTTGTTTGTTAAATTCATTCCTTTTTCAAAAACATACATTTTAAGCTCTTCAGTCTCCATTGAAGAAGTACTTCTAATCGCCTCGTGGGCACCTTCGCTTTTGAAATTTCTTTCTTTATAATATTTTTTTGAAAATTTTTCTACAATATAATTTCTTGCTATTTTTTTACCCGTCTCCGAAATACCGTACGAATCGGTCCTGTGATATGTGATAAAGCCGTATTCAAAAAGTTCCTGTGCCAGTTTCATGGTAAGCTGGGGTGTAAATCCGTACTTTTCATATGCCGCTTTTAAAAGATCGGGGGTATTAAATGGTTTTGTAAAAAGAGGTTCTTTTTTCGAAGATAATTTTTTTATATAAATCCGTTCTTTTAAAGAAGAATAAAATTCTTCCGCCCCATTTTTATCTTCAAAATCAAAATCAATATTAA
>Ga0256842_1001981_pt1 | contig 15407 bp, 20 predicted proteins | sample 4559240metaG_FD_185973 | JGI IMG/M metagenome (GOLD analysis project Ga0256842, IMG submission 185973) | Hydrothermal vent microbial communities from Guaymas Basin, Mexico - 4559-240 | ecosystem: Environmental > Aquatic > Marine > Hydrothermal vents | place: Mexico: Guaymas Basin | collected...
ATTCTTTGTTCTTCATGATAAAAGAGAGGCTTAATTCTGTTTTCTCATCTGCATAAAGACTATGAGGTTTATAGGGGATGGCATCAGCTGGTTGTAGCTCTATGTAAGACTGAGAGATAAACCAACTCACAAATGCTAAAGGTCTTAGAAGTTGTGTTTTACCACTACCATTTGCTCCTATGATAGAGACTACTTTATTTATTCTCTCACCATTAAATGCTACATCATAGTATGATTGTGAAGCTTTTTGGTTTACTTCAAAAGATAAACTCTGCTTTTCATAAAAAGAGTAAAAGTTTGAGAAAGATATATATTTTATCATAGTAAGCCTTTTTCTGCATATATTTGTTTATTATAGCTTAGTATAATAAATAAACTCTTATACTCCTTTTACATTGTCCCAGTAAATTAGATATCCGTAATGCTTTGCTACCGTTAAATGTCAGAATAGTTGTCCAAATGTGTAGTTCTTAATTTGGACAACTATTCTGACATTTACCTCATAAGGTAGCATATATTTATGGAATTAGATTTTTAAAAAAGTTGTCTTGACTTTTTGGGATGGTATATTCTCTTTCAAACTCTGCGAATGTACAAAATATTAAAAATCAGTAAGCATGAGATTACACCAATTTTATACTTGGTATTAAACTAAGAAAAAAGTCACGACTCCAAATATCTAATACTCTACGGTCAGATATAAATCCTTCTATATCTCTTTTAGCTGCTACAATATCTAAAGTATTAATGCGTTTGATTAGATACTCTTTAATATCATTTTGAGTAAGATTTGATTTCATAGGGATATCCTTTTTTATCTTCCAAGGACAGTTTTGTTGTAGTCGTGCATTAAGATGTTGAAGATCTAAAGAGTAGCCTTGAGTAATATACCATACAAAGTCATACCAGTCTCTACCTTTTGGTCTATTAGTCCAATTTCTACAGAGTAGGGCATGCATCTTACCTGCGAAGAGCGATGAAAGTGTCATTGTATTTATCATAAAAGGGGATGGCGATAATAAAGTTATCTTTTCACTTTGAAATTCTGATGGTGGATTTGTATCGACTTCAATTTTTATCTTTACTAATTTACCTTGACCAAAAGAATCAATGATGTTTTGAGGAGCTTTTATATTAAGTAGATATTGCATTGTATCACCTTTAACAAATGCAAATTTAACATCATTCTCTTTTTGCTTCATTTGTATAGATACTTCAAATCCGAATGAGTGCAGGGCTTCAATGACTGCATCTTCGTAGTGAGAGAGATTAAAATCTGGATTTACATCTGTTAAAGAAAAATCAAGATCTTCCGAGAAGCGATCGAGCCCATGTAAGATACGAAGAGCAGTACCACCATAAAAAACTGCATGCTCAAAAAAACGAGCACGATACAAGCCTAGCAGTACTATCTTTTGTAGAATTTCTCTCAAGGCTTCATAGGTACTCTCATAAGTTGAGAGATCATACTTCTCTAACATTTTTACAATTGCAGGATGGGTGTTAGGCACTTTTACTCCTTTTCGTTATAACTGTTGCAATAGTATGCAAGATGTTAGATTTATAAGCATCCGCAATTGCATCAATGAGTTCAGTATCAAGTGTTATTAACATATCAAACTCTATACGCAGATCATATTCAAGATACTTTATTGCTTTCTCTTGAGAAAGTCTTCCAAGACCTCTATCATAGCGAATCTTATCACAAAGTGCTTTTTCAGGTGTTGCTATTAACTGACCGCCACTTTTTTGGTCATATAGCCAATCAATACCAAGAGAATAAGCTTTAAGTGGAATAGATTTGTAACTAAATCGTCCAATTGGTGTTTCATATAATTTGTTAGCACGTAAAGTAGCAGAAGTAATCTCATATACCCTCTCTGGTATTAAACCATAATAAGAGAGGGCATAATCAAATGAAACATATGATGGTGCATAGAGTATATTTGCAGCAGAAAAAAGATTAATGGGAGATTGTCTATAGTCATCCCCAAAAATATATACACCTTGTTTTAGGCGAATAAGATCACCTTTTTTAACCATATAACTGATTTTTGCATTGACATTATTTACTTGGGACTCTAAAACACTATAGAGCTGATCATGAGTAAAAATAGCAGTAGGAATATTTTTTTGTAATTGCATCGTATTCATAATGAAAGTATAGCCAAATGTTAAATATATAATAGTAAATACAATTAATTTATATTTACTATTATATAGTATTGGTTAACATAAGGTAAATTCTCTTGAAAATTATTACTACCCTTTTTCACTGATCAGAGAAGTTTTCATTTATAATATTTTCAATAGTTGACACTTCATCAACACTCAATTGTGCAAAATATTTCTCTTTTTTATTTTTTGATAGCTTATTATTATTTTGAAGAACAAATGTTATTAGACTTTTGATTTTATTGTTAGGCATCTCCAGTAATTCATTAATATCTGTATAAGATTTATCAAATGATTTTAGATATTTTAACTCATTAGGTAGAGTTTCTTGTATTGTTATTTGAACACACTCATAAATAAATTCACAACTTTGTGTACAATCAAAATACCTGTATAAATCATCCGTATCATTTAAAACTTTTACATTTCCTGTTTGTGTAGCTTCCCACTCAATCGAATCCATTAAGGGCTTTGTATGAGTTATTAATACATCTCTATACTTGTCAATTTCATCTAAAATAACATTTGAAATTGGAAAAATCATTCCTTTAGGATAGAAATTCTGTTTCGCTAGTACATGATGTGACAGATATCTATGTATTCTGCCATTCCCATCTTCAAGTGGATGAATATATACAAATGAGAAAGCAATAATTACAGCATGAAGTATAGGATCGATATTAGCATCTATAAGTTTTTTATCTAGCTCAATCCAATCACTCATTAAAGAAACTAAGTTTTTACTAGAAGCACCTATAAATTCAGGAATTGGATAATTGTCCCTATCTCTGTCCCCTAAAAATACTTCTTCATCTCTTAGTCCAATTTTCATAAACCTAGAATCTTGTAAGAGAATTGCATGGAGTCTTTGGATTTCATCAATACTTAAATCTGCTTTACCTGCTTCATTGATAACTTTTCCCCAGTTTTCAATTCTATTTTTTGGAGGACGTTCACCCTCTATCTCAAATGATGCTTTAGAATCTGATAGTAGCAGAAAGCTAGCAGCACGTCTGACAAGTATTTTTGATACCCTATCTATTACATTTGTGATTTCATTTTTTAAATTTAGCTCTAAATAGTTTTGAAGTTTTTCTGTGCGTTTAATAATTGGACAGAATTCCTCCGTACCCAAGAGATTGTTATTAATTTTGTGTCTCTTTGATTTTGAAAAATTATTATTTACAATATATTTTTCTTTATTGAGAAGGTCATCATATTTACCTGCTGGAAGATCTTCCAATGGTAGTTTTGTTTTTAATAAAAATTCATATAAGAACCATATTTTTTTATTCAAGATGCGCTTAGGGTTATTTTGAATATTTGTTATTAAATTGTCTTTTGGAAAAATTTCTAATATTTTTTTGAGTAATAAGAGATCTAAATACTCATGTTTTATGGCAAACTCTAGTTGTGCATATACTGATTCTTCTACCATTAGTTGAGCATCAAATATTAACCAATTTCCTTTGACAATTGTTTGTCCAGCTATTCTTTTCTCACTTACACAACATAACTGTCTCAAAGGTAAGTTAACATGAAAATGATGTAGTAGCCAGGAGTAACCGATTAATTTACAAGAGCTTGGTAGTATCTCACTTTGAAAAGCAATAAACATTATTTTTATCCATTTTCTGGGATTATATATATATCTTAGGGATTTATAGTATAAATTATCTATGTATAGGGATATAATTAATTTAAATTAAGTATATCACATATTTTTCAATCTTTTCGGGATTTTATTAACATATTTAACATTCTCTTGAAAATTTTATGTCACTTTATTAAGACTCTTTCTTGATTCTTTAATATTCTCTCTGTCTAAAAACCGATACGACATAAACAGTATCTTTAATAATTTTAAAAACGATTGTATATTTTTTATAGATTAAATCATGTGAATTTTCATCATCAGTATACTAACTTTTTCTACATCGCATAGGCATTGTGTCAAGAGATTTTATAGACTGTTTAAGTTCAGATATAAATTTATTTGCTTTTTTAATGCTGTCCGAACGAGTTATATAAGACTTGATCGTATACAAGTCATCAATAGCTTCAGGTTGAATTATTATTTTATAGGTCATTTATGTGTTAGGATTTTATCAAATGCATCATCAATTTCTAAGCCAGTGTTATTTGGGATATTATTGATCGCATTTTGTACTTTTATTTTTGCTTCTTCAAAAGATATACTATCTCCATAATCCTCAGAAACAGCAACCTTATCTTTTGGTAAAATTTCTAAAAGTCCCATAAATTTATCAAATATTGAATCATCGATTTTTAATCGTAATGTATGCATAATAAATCTCCAATAATTTTAGTGTTAATATTATAGCTAATGTTTATTTTTGTAGAGCTAAACTTATGGCTTTCCTTAAACATAATCACAATTCTCTTAAATATTATTTAGCCTTTAATATATCTCGACAAACTTTTTGAATCATTTCAGGAGCATTGTAAGCATCATCCAAATATTTTTCAAATGGTTGCACAATCTCTACTTCTTCCCTAAAAGTAATTAAATCTAATTTCAACAATGAAGTATAAAGTTCTTGAATATCATCCCTGTCAATTTTTCCCCTATCAAATAGTTTTTGTAAAATATTATCTGCATATTTGATGGAAATTGCAATATCGATAATATCTCTTGTCAAATTATCTTTACGACGATACACAATCTTTTTAGCAATAATATCTTCAATATTCTCGATATATACTGTTGTATCAAATATTTTTTTAGAATCATCAATTAAATACTCTTTTGATGCCTCTTGTGCGACTAAAACATCGATTTTTATATTGTTCTCTTTATGTAAAACACGAATATGATTTGAGAGGTCAATATATGAACTACTGTTAAACAAATTTGTTTCTTCGATCCAATGTTTAGGACTCAAATAATTAAGAATTTGTATATCTGTAGCAAAAAGATCAATATCAAAACTCAATCTGTGTTGAAAATAATAAATGGCAAGAGCCGTACCTCCACCAAATCTGATTAGAGAGTTATCTCTATTAGGTAAATAAGGATAAACATCCTTGATGAAAGCATTGTAAGCTTTTATTTGATCTTGATAATGCTCTTGTATAAAATCAATGTTATTTATCATGCAGAGAGTACTTTCTCAACTCTATTAAGTGGTATATGATAATAATTCAAGAACTCTTCTATCTCTTGTTGTGTGGCCTCTTTTTTAATCGTTTTTAGAGCATATTTCTCATATGGGTCTAAATCTTCTTTTTTGTAAAAGAGATTTTTTAATTTTGTAAGAGTAAAGTGTTTTTGCTTGTTACCTATAGAGCAATTGACGGTAGATAGAAGCATCATTGGCTTTTCTTTTTCTTTAGATTCTTTTTCAAGCAGAGCCAATGCTTCATCAAGTTCTATATTTTTCAACAAAGTAGCGAGCTTCTTTTTTTTGTGACCTTTCTTACACCAATCAAAATATGTGGCAGGAGCGACACCAAAGACGGAATGTATATCTTTTACTTTCATTATAAACTCCTTTTTCATAATTATACGATAATCGGATAAATAATTCAATATAATACATAATGAATTTCAAAACTTGTTCAAATTTTTAGATTTTTCTATATGCCTAAATTATGGATACTTTCCATTGTATAGTACCACAAATACGAAATTCTATCCGCTTTTTGCAATAGTAAAAATGTTTTCTGAAAAAGAGTTTCAAAAGATTTAAAGCTTACCTAGTCAATCCTGAAAAACCAATAAAACCCCTATTTTAAGTACTTTAAAGCCACAAAATGATATAATTTTGACAGCTAAAAAACACCTAAATAGTGTAAAAATTGCATAATTCTTTAAAAAAGTGGTCGAAATGGTTCAAAAATCTCTCTTTAGTGGTACTTTTATGGAAATGCTAGATACTAATGATCCTCTCATAATATTAGCCAATAATTACCCTTGGTCGAAACTCGAAGATTATCTTGGATAATTCTACTCTGGAATAGGAAGACCTCCTAAACTATAATGTCCCCATATGTCAAAACCAATTCAAAATTTCTTTTTATTCCAACCCTTATGCTACCCCAAGTAATACACTTTTAGCATCAAAGCATTTATTATTAGCACCTTTGTAATACGCCTCATCAGGTGTTAAATTGGAAATTTCACAAACATTCTTCCACTCTTTTCACTTTTTGCCTTCCACTTTCGATATAATATCTTTCCTCAAGACTTAGATGTTTATGTTTCATGAATAACCCTTTAAACTTTATTTGTTGATTGTTTATTGTATCTAAGTTTTCAATGTATTATATATACTTATAATCAACTATTTTAGGGGTTATTCCTTTATGATGTGAATCCAAGAAGTACTTTAAGTTTATATGGTAGAAAAATCCCATTTATGGATGCTTAACCTATATAGAAACTTTGCAATAAAACACCTTCTGAACTACATCAGTATTAAGATTTTTACTATAATAAGTGCTAATCGGGGATTTTATCTGTGTTCGTGAGGTTTTGTTTTTGAGTTATGATTATCTGCTTTAAAAGCAAGATAAGTTGCTCCAGCCACAAAGACTGATAAAATCACAAACTTTATGATTTCTAAATTTTCCATTTCTTTGCCCTTTAATCATTTATTTTATCATTTGATACGATTATACCTACTTACGCTGACTAAAGTCAATACGAAATACCCAAAGGCACTGAGTTGCATTTGTAGCACTTATCAAACTAAATAAGCTGTTTACCATTGCTGCCAAAGAAATATCTCTGGAAACTCTTGGATTTTTAATAGCGTTGTATAAAAGTATCACAAAAATAAAGATTATTGTCGGATAAGGAAAAGATTTCACAATCTTCCCCTCTCCTCAGAACTGCCCGTGCCACTTTCACGGCAAGCAGCTCAAGCATTAATAACTAAATTTATTACGAAGTTTTAAAGCAGTATATCGCTTAGTAAAATATTCATCATCATCTCTATTAAATGGATTAGCAGTTGCTACTATTTTTATATGTTCAATTAACGGTATTATCGATAATCTAAATACTCTTTTAGTTCCATTTTGTAAAGTAAGAGTTTTTGATTTATAAGTGTCAAAGAAAGGTTTAAAATACTTTTTATAGTATTTTATTATCTCTCTTCTTTGATATAGTGCATTATCCTGCAAAAGTTTTGATAAAGAAAAGCTTATAGCTTTTCTTTATTCTTTAAACCCCCTATGTCAGAGGAACTTGTTCAAATTCTTTTAACTCTTACTGATTTAATATTTGTATCCGTGACATTTTTTTCCTAGTAGTGTTCTTATAAACGGTGGTTTTTGAGAACAGTTATACCAAATATTTCTTTTGAGAGAAATAGGGCTTTATTTATTCTCATAAACCATTCTAAAAATTAATTCTTAATATACTATAATATGTATGAGTTTTAAGAATATCCCAATATTAATTACATAGTTTAATAACTACTATATTATATATTAGTTATAATACATATAGATTAAAACAAAGGATATAAGATGCTAAGTTATGGAGTAACTGATATTCAAACTAAACCATCTCTTATCAAAGCTATGGATATAGGTGAAATTGTAGATAAACGTAAACATATTACACTTGGATATTATATCTCTGCAAAATATGAAAACTATATTTTACCTATTATAGAAAAGATAGATAAGGATGAGAAGCTTGCAAAACTTAAAAGATTAAAAGCACATCAAGATTTAGAATTTGCAGAACTTGGAGTAGATGATGGACTTTAAAAGAGGTGATATCGTTACAGTAAATCTTAATCCTAAAAAAGGTCATGAAGTTGGAAAAATTAGACCGGCAGTGATTATCTCCAATGATGATGAGAATAATATTTTAGATACTGTAATACTAATGCCCCTATCAACTGATTTAGTTGAAGATATGAAACCATATCGCATGAGAATACTCAAACGTGATAATCTCAAACAAGACTCAGATATTATAATAAACCAAATACGAGCACTTTCTAAACAGAGAATTGGTGAAAAGATAGCAGAACTTACAAATGATGAGTATGCTTTAGTGATTGCATCACTTTGTAAAAACTTCGTATAGGAAAATAGAATGTTTATAGGCTATGCTCGAGTATCCACAACTGATCAAAACCTCTCTTTGCAAAAAGAAGCACTTCAGAAGTGTGGATGTGAAAAAATATATGAAGATAAAATCAGCGGTACCAGAACCAACAGACCAGGGTTGGATAAAGCTTTAGAAATACTGCGAGAGGGCGATACTCTTGTCGTATGGAAATTAGATAGACTTGGCAGAAGTGTCAAAAATCTTATTACACTTGTTGGTGATCTAAACTCTAAAGAAATCCACTTTAAAAGTTTAACTGATTCTATTGATACAAGTACACCAAGTGGGAGATTCTTTTTTCATGTTATGGCAAGTTTAGCAGAGATGGAAAGAGAACTTATTGTTGAGAGAACTAAAGCAGGACTTGATGCAGCAAAAAAGCTTGGAAGAAAAGGCGGTCGTAAACGTAAAATGACAGATAGTAAATTGAGTGCTGCAAAAAAACTTTTGGAGAATGGTGTTCTACCAAAAGATGTTGCCAGTAATCTTGGAGTTTCAATTGCTACGCTTTATCGATGGATTCCTGCTGGTGAAAAATAAGTCAATTTAGAAGTTGATGTCCGATTCGGTACAATTATGCAAAAATAGCCTAATTTCAAAGCAAGTGTCCGAAAAAAAGGAAATATGAATTTGCATCCTATGTTTAATTTTTGTTGTAAATTATTATAACATTTAGAAGTTTGATTCAACTTTTTTAACAATTATAAAATTAAATTAACTGCTTTTGTGGGAATCTGCAAGTGGCTCAATTTTTTATATTATTTATATATTCTTCTAAATCTTCTTGAACTATCTCTTTTACCCACTCCGGTTCAATTACAAAAAGATGTGGTATCCAGTACTTAATGATTGGGAGTATTTCCATCTCATGTGTTATTTTCACACTGAATTCCATAGTGCCATCAGTATTTAATGATTCTATCTTTTGAGTTGGTAGAGGACGGCGTTTGAAAAACTTAGCGCACGATTTATCTGCAAATATTTTTACTTCAAACGGCTCTATATCTTTTTGAAACCATACAGAGATAGATTCATCTAGTAAAGTATCTAATTCATTATCTGTTTTAAATGTAGCATCTGTCATTTTAGGGTTAGAAATATTTTTGAGATAATACTTTTTTAGAACATCATTTCTAAGTGCAAGAAGATACCAGAACCCTTCAAAATTAACTATTTTAAGTGGTTGTATTGTTGTAGAATAAACCTCATGTCTTTCATCATTATAAGAACACTTAACTTCTTTCTTTTCTTTTATCGCAGTTTCAAGAACTTGTATATCTGCAAACTTATCACTTATATCTTCTATATTTAACTTGGTATAAATGGGGTTGAAGTCTTCATTGTTGATTTTAGAGAGAAGCTTATGTGCTTTTGTAGAGAACTTACCACCAATCCCCTCTGTAATTTTTTCTATGATATCAAGGACTATTTCATCTTCAAGAGACTTTGTTTTTTCTAGCTTAAAGCCATCTTGCATCTTCCATTTTTTATTTTCTTGATAAATCGGAAAAGATACAAGTCGTTCATTAAAATCTCTTTGTATTGTTCTCTCGCTTGTGTTAAATTCTTTGGCTAACTCTTTTACAGATAAGGCTTCTCCATCATTTAGTTTTGAGAGAATAACAGTTAGTCTTGTTAAAATTTTATCGTAGTCGTGTTTGTATGCCATGGGTTACCTTTTAAAATTTTCAATACTTTGATGGATAACTTTTGCACTCGGTACAACAGATGAAGAGAGATCCAAATGGGTATCTTGGTCATCGAAAAATATATCTGCACCAAAAGCCTCAAGTACTTCATATTTTTCACTGCCACCTAAGAAAAATGCTTCATCTATTCTAACTCCCCAAACATTTAAAGTTTTAATCACTCTCTCATGTGTCGGAGCAGAGCGTGCTGTTACTAATGCAGTTCGTATAGGAGACTCTTTATCTTTAAATTTATTTTGAATATTTGCAATAGTTAAGAGCAGTTTGGCAAATACACCTTTTTTCAAAGGGTTATCTCTGTTTTCTTGTTCATATCTTATAAATGCATCAAGTCCATGCTCTTTGTATATAAGTTCTGATTCTTCACTAAAGAGGACTGCATCACCATCAAATGCTATCCTTACCTGATCTCCCAAAGAATTATGCACATTTTGATGAGATGGGAGTATCTTTGCTGCAGCCACACCATTTTTTATAGCATTTACAACATCTTTTTCATCAGCACTTAAAAACAGATCTACTTTAAATGCTTTTAGATATGTTGAAATATTGTTACCACTTGTCCAACCTGACCTTAATATATCTAGCTTGTGTTCTTTTATGGCATTTGTAATTCTGAGGCTGGTTGCAGCATTGTTTTTAGAGAGGATTATCACTTCTACCTGTTTTTCATCTTCACTAAAATATTGGTTGATTTTTAACAGATTTTCTACAAGTCTATAGCCTGTGCCTTTTTGAAGTGGATTATTCTCATTTTCTAGTTGATATTTATAGTATGCATCTAAACCATCTTTTTCAAATATTTTGTTTTCTATTTCAAGGTCAAACAAAGCTCTTGAACTTATAGCTACGACCAACTTGTCTTTTAAATTATATGCCATTTTTACCCTATATGTTTTATTACTTTTTTACAAAGTTCAACAAACTCATCTTTTGATAAATCATTTTTTGCATCATTTACAGACCAACTACAAATAGCAAAGTTATCTGCAAAATTTGCTCTATCAACATGTTCTAATGTTGGAAGATTTTTAAACTTTTTCTTATATCCTATAGTTTTTGCTTCTTTATTATTCCATTTGCCTATTAATGACCACTCAAGCATCTCTCCCGTGTAACAATCAACTCCTTTACTATCAAGCACCGCTTTATGTATAGCATTTTTGTAATCTTGATATGTATATCTGAAAGTTTTAAGATCTTTTTCTACATATTTTTTATCTCTTTCATAATGTGATCTAGCCTTTCTGTAGAGCCACTGCTTATATATTTTTTCATCTTGGATAAAGTCTGGTATCTGCATATTAACTACCTTCTTTATTGTTCAACTATCTCTATAATTTGCTTATAATCTTCAATATTATATCCATAAATCACAACTTCACAGTTAATATCGACTTCTCTAGTAAAAAAGTTTTTGTATAGCTTTATAATATCTGTTTTATCTAGCCCACCAACACCACAACCTATTAGTGGTAAAACAAGTTTCATAGTATCTGATTTGTTTTCAGCATACCAGAGTAGATAATTTTCTATATTTTGTAGAGCTTTTTCAATAATCTCTATGGTTGGATTTTTTTCATTATACTTAACACCTTGATTGTAGTTCATTACTGCAACATGCAGCGAATATTTAAAATTATTAGCTCTGCCAGATGATGTGGCAACAATATCTCCTTGCACCAAATCACTATCAATAGAATTTAATACACTGTTCATCTCATTTTGTAATTCAATGCCACAGTGCCTTTTAAAAGCCATTGAAACACCACTTCCAAGTATCAGCTTAGTATTTGAAGCATTAACAATAAAGTCTGCTTTTTCATTTAATAAGTTTCCTTGTTTAGCTACTATCAAATATGCCATATTAAATTTCTATTTTATGATGCTTAGGTATATCACTATATTTATCAGCACCAGGGTTATAGATAGTTGTATTGTTAAGCTTATCAATAGTTTTTATAGGTCTATGCATATGACCGCAAAGTAGTATTTTTGGATTTATAACTTTATTTTTAATAGCATTGGATAATTCTTTATCTCCCCAGTCATCATTATCTTGGTTTATTGAAGTTTTTGTATTTGTAGGTGGTACATGAGTAATTAAAACATCACATTCATCAAATTCAAAATAACCATCAGCACCAATGTATGGATAGCAACCAAATTTCAAATTATCTATGGTCTTAATTATATTATCAGCATAATAATTAGAAGTATCAATTTTATTTAACCACTCCTCATTATCTAGTTCTCCTATGTCGTGATTACCGCTACATACAAAAAGTGGTTTATGAAACTTTTTTATCCAAGAGCTTACCCACTTAATTTGCTCCAAAAGAGTTTCATCTTTTGAACTTTCCAAGAAATCACCACTGATGCAAAATATGTCAAAATAATCTTGCTGTCCAGCTATCCATTCAAACCATTTTTTGTTAAAATGTAAATCTGTAGTGTGTAATATTTTCAATACTTTCCCTAGAATATTTTGTAATGCGCATCGTATTCAAATATAACCTTGGTTGTATTTAAATTAAATGCTTCTGTAATTGAATTTTTGGCTTTATCTGAATTAATAATGTCCTCATTGGAATAAACAATATACTGTGTGTTTTCAACATCATAAACAACTCTGCCTCTTGGTATATCCTCATATTCATAAAGATAGAAATCTTTGTTTTGTGAAGATATTTCGTTCCACTCTTGATAGTGTGCAAAGTCGCTATCTTTAAAGCCATTTATAGCTTTTACATTATCGGTTATAATTGATTTAAAATATATTTGAAATTTATAAATCCAAAATACTCCTATCATTAATTTGAATTACTTACTAAAAAATTTTCAACAGCCTTTAATTGATTTTCAATATTTTCAATAATTTTTTCATCTTTTAAATCACTTGTTATTTCAAGATAATAGTAGTCATCATCCTTGCTTATACAATTAAGCATAGGACTTTGATTAAGAACTGATTCTTTGATAGCTTTTCTAAATACTCCAATTACTAGTGGAATATTTTCATTATTCCATATTTTATAATCGATACCAAAAAAAATATTATCATTGTTGTTTATATCAAATCCATAAAAATCGTCATTATCTTCTATTTTGATAGATAAAACTTCTGCTAAATCTTCTACAATTTTAATATTTAAAAAATCTTTCCAATAATAACTACTTGTTAATTGTGGGTATATTTTTTTATAGCTATTTAAATTATTTACTAAATAATCTTTGTCTCTATACTTTCCTACACTTTTTATATTGGATGAATTATATGCAGGCTTCATAGCATTAATTAGTAAAACCTCTGCATATTCTATCCTTTCATATTCTTCATTAAGTTCTAATTTATTTTCATTAGGCGTAAATATAGTCCCGAGGTATATATTAACATTATTATTATCGCTTCCGTATGTTGTTTCCCACCTATTATTATGCAACCTACTAGCAAAACCTTTATTGTTTTTTGTTCTCCCTATATAAAGTAAAACATCATTACCATAAAGAGGATGTATCCCATATATTTGATATAGACCAACTTTGTTTGCTGTGTTGTTATAATTCTTAGCATCAATTTTATTCTCAACTATTTCTTCTTGAGTGAAAGGACCTTCCCACCAAATATTAATTTCTTTATTCATATTTATCTCCCATTAAATTATGCAACTTCTCCCAAATCCGAACCATAGCTAGAGTATCAAGCCGACAATAAGCAAGTAGATCTTTTTTTATCTCAGCTAATTTGCATTTATCTTTTAACAAATACAAACTAGCAAAGGTATCCATAGCATCGCCACCATTTTGAATAGAGCCTAGTTTTTTGTAGTCTAATTCATCATCATCTGGGAAAAGTGTTGGTAAAACAACTTTTATGGAGTATTTACCGTTAAATTTTGGATGATAGTAGTGTTTGTATTGAAACGGGTGTGCAAGGTCTATAAACCTCTTATTTAGAGCCAAAAGCTCATCACTAATATCTGAGCATACTAAAGCTAAGTTTTTAATCTGTGTAATCTCAAATGATTGATTAAAAGCTATGATTGAACCAGTTGGTGTAATGTCGTTTAACATTTGTTCCGATAGAGGTCTTCTTGGGTCACTATTTTCATCTCCAAGAAACTCTTTATGCTCTAAAGTTCCATCTTCATGCAAGATATGAAGTGAATACTGAAAAGGCATCTGTGCATAAGGTCTCTGGTTGTCAAATCGTGGAATGGCATTTTGAAAAGTTTCAAAGTCAAAGAAGTTTATAGGGTATTCTATCGTGTCTAAAAACTCTTTTATTTTTGGTTTATCTATTTTTATCTCTTGTGATTTATGATGTTGTATCTGTAAAGTAGCATTTTTGCCTAAATGAAAATCATCTGGAACATCATCTATACGAAGAATACCTTGATAGTAAAGTTTCCATTGCTTACCCATTGCATACGATATATCAAATACTGAATTCTTTTTTGGTATATGTTGCCAACAATGCGAATGAAAATCACATCCATAAGGGTCACTACAATGTTTTCCAATATCGATAAGAGGCATATTCCCTTTTAACATATCTTCCATCTCTAAAAGTTGAGGCTTAATATCATCTTGTTTTTCTAAAACTATATCTGTAATATCATCTATAGTAAATAACTCTTTTATGTTAAGTTCACCATCTCTTACATACTTGTTGTTTATATGAACTACATAGGCACGATTTAGATTTATAGCTTTTGAGAGTGCATACCATTGGATTGAAGTATCATTGATGTGATACTCTTTTGTGTAGGTAGAAGCTTTTACCTCATAAATATCCCAAGCATTTCCATTTTTGACTAAAATATCAGCCATAGCGAAGATACCATCTTCTTTGAATGTTGCTTCGTAGATTATTTCTGTACCATCAGCAATAAGTTTTTTCGTCTTTTCAATCATACCATCAAAATTATCACTATCAAACTCTACCTCTATGCCATTTGCAAATAACTCTTTTGCCAAATCACCCACTTCATAACCTTTTTTAAAAAGTGATTCTTGTGAGTTGTCTAGTGTATCTCTTAACTCTGGTTTGTGTTTGTAGAGCCATAGAGATTTATGACATTGTAAGGCTCGGATGTATTGGGATTTTGAGAGGGTCATTTTAAAGGCTTTTTCATTATTTCTATATTATTTATTATTTCTTGTAAATCAATTTGTACTAACTCTTTTTTAAATAATCTCTCTATTGAAATTGGCTCACTAAAAGAATTATCTTTTAGTGATTTTCCTTTAATTTTTCCAATTTTATACTCACTTAGAACCTCATTGTCTATTAAAAAATCATTTATTTCCGTAAGTTCTTTTTCACAAGCAGGATTTCCCTGCCAATGTAAATTATTCCAATTTGGAGCAATATATATCGATTTGCAACCATTAGAGTTTATCATTAAGCCTATATCATATACAGT
>Ga0256842_1001982_pt1 | contig 15406 bp, 23 predicted proteins | sample 4559240metaG_FD_185973 | JGI IMG/M metagenome (GOLD analysis project Ga0256842, IMG submission 185973) | Hydrothermal vent microbial communities from Guaymas Basin, Mexico - 4559-240 | ecosystem: Environmental > Aquatic > Marine > Hydrothermal vents | place: Mexico: Guaymas Basin | collected...
TGAAAGTAGGGATTTTCTACCCATTCCTCTACTACTCTCTCATCTGATAGATTTCTTAGCTGCTTTAAAATCAATAGTCCTACCATGAGCCTGATGGGCTTGGCTGGCCTGCCTTTGTCTGAGTAAAGCTTTTCAAATTCCTTCTCAAAGTATTCCCACCGAATTGCTTCGGCCAATCTGTATAAAGGATGTTTTGGATTGAGTTGCTCTTTTAACCTTTGTTGAAATAAACTTAGTTGTCCTTTATCAGGTCCTTTCCCTTTCATTTTGATGTCCCAAATTGCAAGGTTTTAAACTGATTTTTAACATATCTTTGCATTTTTGTTAGCCTTATTTCAAGAAAAATGTGTGATAAAATGGTAGCTTAGAGCGTTTTTCAGGGATGACTATTTAGTTGCCCGCCCATTGAACCTCTTTAAAAGGCATTATAAAATACACCTATGTTAAGACAGCGGATAGATGTCAAAAATTATCCCCTAGAAGAGCTGGAAATCTGGATGACTAAACTAGGAGAACCTCGCTATCGGGCCCGTCAGCTCTTTCAGGCCATTTATGCCCAGGGGAAAACGGATTTTTTTTCTATTTCTACCTTTCCTAAAACCTTAAGACAAAGATTATCAGAAATGGCGGTGATAAGTAATCTCACCCCTAAAGAGACTATCACCTCTCAAGATGGTACGGTTAAGTTTCTCTTTTCTTTAAGTGACGGAAAGTGTATAGAATCAGTCCTCATTCCTCATGACGGTTATTTTACCTTATGTATCTCTACCCAAGTAGGTTGTGCCCAGGGCTGTCGTTTTTGTCTAACTGGGAAGATGGGCTTTAAAAGGCACCTCACCACAGCCGAAATTGTCAATCAGGTCGTTTATGCCAAAAGGCACCTGCCAAGGTCTTGGCCTTTGCGCAACATTGTGCTTATGGGCATGGGAGAACCTTTACACAATTATGAAAATACGCTTAAAGCCATTAAAATTCTCTTACATCCCTTAGGACTGGGTTTTTCCCACCGCCGGGTAACAATTTCCACCGTTGGCTTAGTGCCGCAGATGTTAAAGATGGCACAGGCAGTTAATGTTAGTTGGGCTATTTCTCTACATGCCCCGGATGATGAAACTCGCAACCTTATTGTGCCGGCTAATAGACGCTATCCTTTAAAGGAGATATTAAACGCCCTTAAAATGATGCCCTTACCGCCACGAAAGCGTTTTACGATTGAGTATGTGCTTTTAAAGGATATAAACAGCCGTCTTGAACATGCTCAGAAATTGGCCCAGGTATTAAGAGGTATTCCAGTAAAGATAAACCTTATTCCCCTTAATCCTCACCCTGGCAGTAATTTTTTGCCACCTGCTTCTGAAGAAATCTTGGTCTTTCAGCAGACCTTGCAAAAAGCAGGTTATACGGTTACTATTCGCCAAAGTAAGGGGGCAGACATTGGGGCTGCCTGTGGGCAGTTGGATGGACGTCCTGAAGGGGGAGAAAATGGTTAAACTTAATTTTGACAAATTAAACGGCTTAGTGCCAGTGGTTGTCCAAGATTATGAAACTGGCGAAGTGCTTATGGTGGCCTTTATGAACGAAGAGGCCTGGCAAAAGACCTTGGAAACCGGACTTGCCCACTATTACAGCCGCACCCGCAATACCCTCTGGCAAAAGGGCAGTTCTTCTGGCCATGTACAGCGGGTAAAGGAAATCTATGTAGACTGCGATAACGATACCGTATTGCTTAAGGTGGAACAAGTGGGAGGAGCGGCCTGTCATACAGGCTATCGCAGCTGTTTTTACCGCAAATTAGAGAATGGACAATTAAAGGTAGTGGGTAAAAAGGTATTTAATCCAGAGGAGGTTTATAAAAAATGAAAAAACTCAAACTAGGTATTCCCAAAGGCAGCCTGCAGAACTCTACGATAGAACTTTTTAAACGGGCAGGTTGGAACATTAAGGTAGGAGAGAGAAGCTATTTCCCCAGCATTGATGACGAGGAGATTGAGTGTAGCATGTGCCGGGCGCAAGAGATGTCGCGTTATGTAGAAAACGGCACCTTAGACGCTGGGATCACAGGTAAAGACTGGATTTTAGAAAATGACTCCCAGGTTGTGGTTGTGGCTGATCTAGTTTACTCTAAGGCCAGTATGCGTCCTACCCGGTGGGTACTGGCTGTAGCTGGGGATTCTCCTATTAAGGACATAGAGGATCTGGAAGGGAAAAAGGTGGCCACCGAGTTGGTCAATTTCACTAAGCGTTATTTTGCCAGTCAAGGTGTAAATGTCATTGTAGAATTTTCATGGGGAGCCACCGAGGCCAAGGTCGTCTCAGGGCTGGCCGATGCCATTGTGGAGGTAACAGAGACTGGCACGACTTTGAAGGCCCATGGACTAAAAATCATTAAAGAACTTATGATTTCCTATCCTCAACTCATTGCCAACCTTAGGAGCTGGGAAGATCCTTGGAAGCGGGAAAAGATTGAACAGATTGCCCTCTTGCTTAAGGGTGCCTTACAAGGTCACCACATGGTTGGTCTAAAAATGAATGTGGCCAAAGAGAATTTGGAAAAGGTCATCCGGCTCTTACCTAGCCTAAATGCCCCTACTGTTTCTCCTCTGCATACGCAAAGCTGGTTTGCGGTAGAAACCGTAGTCAATGTTAAGACTGTCCGTGACCTCATTCCTAAACTCCTTAAGGCAGGAGCAGAGGGGATCATTGAATATCCGTTACATAAAGTGATATGAAGCGTTATCTCATTGTTTTAATTTTAATAACTTTTCTCGGTTGTTCTACTACACCGACCAAACCGCAGGCCCAGGCCCATTTTCAGCTGGGCGATAGTTATCTGCGTGAGGGCAGGTATAGCCTAGCCCTACGGGAATTACTTTTGGCCGTCAAAGAAGATTCTCACAATCCTGTCATTCACATGGAGCTTGGCCTGGGCTATATGGGAAGAGGGGACTTAGAGCGGGCCGAGAGGGAACTTAAAAAGGCCATTGCTCTAAAAAAGGACTATGCTGAGGCCTATAATAACCTTGGTCTGCTTTATTTACGTGAAAAAAAATGGCAGGCAGCAGAAGATTGTTTTAAAAAGGCCATAAGTATTCTTTCTTACACTACCCCAGAAATTGCCTACACAAATCTTGGTTCGTGTTATTTTCTTCAAAAGAAATATAAAGAAGCAGAACAGGCCTTTAAGAAGGCCATTTCACTTAACTTTCTCTATGTGCCGGCCTATATTGGTTTGGGTGAGCTTTGGGAACGGTTAAAAAGGTATGAAAATGCCTTAGAGGTGTATCAAACGGCTATTATGCATCTGCCTAAAGAGCCATTGCTTCACTACCGGTTGGGCATGATTTACTTCCGGCTGGGAGAAAGGGAAAAGGCAAAAGAGGAATTTAAAAAAGTAACCCAATTGGACAAAGGCAACCTCTCTCAGGCAGCCAAACAGATGTTGGAGGCAATTGAATGATTGCGGTACGTGCCAGGGAAATACCGCCTTTTATCGTCATGGATGTGCTAGAAAGGGCACAAGTCTTGGAGACACAGGGCGAAGAAGTTATCCATTTGGAGGTGGGAGAGCCTGATTTTGAGACACCAGCCTGTATCAAACAGGCGGCAGCAAGGGCTATGACTGAAGGCAAGACCCACTATACTCACAGTCTTGGCCTTTTAGAACTACGAGAGGCCATTACCGAACACTATCAGCACAAATACGGCGTTTCGGTAAAGCCTGAAAACATTATTGTTACGGCCGGAACCTCACCGGCCATGTTCCTTATCTTTGCCGCCTTAATAGAACCTGGTGATGAAATCATCCTACCTGACCCCCACTATGCCTGTTATCCAAACTTTATTCGTTTTTTAGGCGGACGACCGGTCTATGTACCCGTAAGGGAAGAAAACGGATTTGTTTATGAAGTAGAAGAAGTTAAAAAAGCCATTTCTCCCCGCACTAAGGCCGTCTTAATCAATTCTCCGGCCAATCCTACAGGTATGCTTACCCCGCCAGAAGTAATAAAAGAACTGGCTGAATTGGGTATACCTTTGATCTCTGATGAAATTTATCACGGTCTGGTGTATGAGGGAAAAGAGCATTCGGCCCTTGAATTTACGGATAATGCCTTTGTCTTAAATGGTTTTTCAAAGGCCTATGCCATGACTGGCTGGCGCCTTGGCTATCTCATTGCCCCTTCCGCCTTTATCCGTCCCATGCAAAAGATACAGCAAAACTTTTTTATCTGTGCCCCCTCTATTGCCCAATATGCCGCCATTACTGCCTTAAAAGAGGCCCAGCCAGATGTAGAAAGAATGCGGGCTATATATGATGAAAGAAGAAAATACCTGTTTTCGGCCTTAAAAGAAATGAACCTTGCGCCTAAAAGACCGCCTCAAGGGGCCTTTTATTTCTTTATTAATGTAAAACACATCACTACCAATAGCTATCGTCTGGCCTTTGACATTTTAGAAAAGGTCAGGGTAGCCGTTACCCCTGGTATTGATTTTGGCAAAAGAGGAGAAGGATTTTTAAGGCTATCTTATGCCAATTCGTTAGAAGACATTAAGGAAGGACTGAAAAGACTAAAAACTTACCTGGAACGCTATGCGGGTTAAATCGGTTAGGCTTTTTAAGGTAGCCCTTTTACCACGGGATTGGCCAGAGACTTCTTATCCAGAGATAGCCTTTGCCGGCCGTTCAAATGTGGGCAAGTCTTCTTTGTTACGTACACTGTTAGGCCAACGCAAGCTTATCCGGGTAAGTAGTACTCCTGGTTGTACCCGCACGATCAATTTTTATCTGGTAAATAAACATTACTTTTTCACTGATCTGCCTGGCTATGGCTTTGCCAAGGTCTCAGCCAAATTGCGGGAAAAATGGGGCCAGGTAATAGAAACCTATCTAGCCAGGCGCCAAACTTTAAGAGGAGTAGTGCTGCTTATTGACGCTCGTCACGGCCCTACGGCCAATGACCTCCAGCTATGGGAATGGCTTTGTTATTACAACCACCCATCCATCATTGTCCTAACCAAGGCCGATAAACTCAAGCAATCAGAGAGACCAAAGGTCCTAAAAATTAGCCAAGCAAAACTGGGTCTCCCTCAAGAAGAATTTATCCTCTTCTCAGCCCACACCGGTGAAGGCAAAAAGGCATTGTGGAAGAGGATAAACATGTTTCTTCAAGACAAGTAATCTTACCAAAATCCGTGATTGATTTATGTATTCCGCAGAAAATAAAGTCAATTCCCCTTCCTCTTTACTTACAGAAATTATACGCCAAGGCCTCGTTAGGTGGTCAAGGGTCTTCACTCACTGCGTTCGTTCCGACCTGCCCTTTGGGCAGGCTGCGCCCTGCGGGCTTGCCCTTGACTCCACTCGGCCTTGGCAAAAAGAAAAATGAGAGGAGAAAGGGAAAAAGAAAAATTTCCTTTTTTCCTTCCAACCTCAAATAAAAAGTCAGCGCCGCAGCGAGCGCGGTCAAGGCTGGCCGAAGGCCACCCGTAGGGCTTGGCCTTGACCGCATAAGCGAGCGAAGGCGCTATAATTATGATTGGATCTTGGAAAGGAAAGAATCTCCACAAATTGCATAGAATTATGCGTTTAACTATATTGTTCAAACAGCTTTTCTAAGCCTCTTCACAGGCAAACTAAAACCGTATATAAAGGTTTTGTTTAGGTATGGAGGGAAAAAATGAAGTTAGAAGAGATAATGAACAAAAACCTTGAGATTATAGACCCTGAAGCTACGGTCTATGACGCTATAGAACGATTGGTGGACAAACGCATTCGTTCCTTAGTAATTGCCCCCGAAAAGGGCAAAAATGATTATGGCGTTATTACCGTAAGGGATATTGTTTTTAAGGTTTTTCACAAGGGACTGGATATTCAGAAAACAAAGATAAAGGAAATTGCCTCGCAGCCCTTGATATGTATACACAAAGACACTCACATAAAGGAAATTATTGATTTGATGGCTAGTTCTAATATTGCCCGTGTGTTTGTCTGTGAGAATAACAAAGTAGTTGGAGTAGTATCTTTATTGGATATCTTAAAGGCCTTTTTAATCCAAAAAGTAAAAGGAGAAAAGGTTGTTTAAAAAGTCATTTTGGGGTGGAAGTAAGGAAGTAGAGGTTATAAAAAAGATCAAAAAGCACATAAGTATTCTTTGTTCTACCTGCCAGACTTTTAAAAGCGCCCTTGAAACCGAGGATGAGGAGCTTATCTTCATGGTATTTGATTTAGAAAGAGAAGCCGATATTGTTAGAAGAGAAATCATTGCCCATATCTATGAAGGGGCCTTTTTACCCTTTTTGCGTCCTAACCTTTGTCAATTTGTTGAGATTGTGGATGAGGCCATTGACGAGGTAGAGGATGCCGCCCAAAGGTGTATTTTAGGTTTGAATCTAGAAGGTATAAAAGAGGAGTGTATAAAGATTGCCAGTCTTAACCTAGAAGCCTGTGAAATGCTTTCCCTTTCCTTTGAAGCCTTTTGTCAAGGAGAAGACCTAAGAGAAAAAAACTTGGCCATTCGCATTTATGAAAAAAGGATAGATGAAATAAAGATTGACCTCATCAAAAGACTTATTAAGACCAAACAGATAGGAAACTTCTGGGAGGGTAAAATTCTTTCTGATTTTTTGGAGGCACTTGTGAATGTAAGCGATGTGATTGAAGACGCCAGTGATCACCTTCAAATCATAAATATAAGTGTACGTTAGGTCCCTTTTCATGAAAACCCTTATTCCCCTTCTGGCATGCTTTCTGATTGCCTTTAGCGTAGGCTCTAACAGTACCTCAAACGCTGTAGGAATATGTATTGGTTGCCAAATTGTTAATCTAAAAAAGGCCCTTTTATATTTTGGCCTCTTTGTATTTTTAGGTATCTTTCTTCAGGGCAAAGAAGTTATGGAAACAGTAGGCAATCACCTTGTTAAACTAGATTTTGAAGGTATTTTTCTTTCTCTGTTTATCTCGGCCACACTCATTATCGTTTCAAATTTTAAAAAGCTTCCCCTTTCTACCCATCAGGTTGTTATTGGTAGCTTGACTGGTACAGGATTGGCTTCGGGGCTAAGGATAGATTGGAGTGTGCTTTTAGAGATTACTTTTTCCTGGTTTATTTCCCCTTTTGGGGCATTTATCTTTGCCATTGCCCTTTACTGGCTTATGGAAAAGACCATTTCTCGCATGGGATTTTTACAAATTGAAAGACTCATTCGTTGGTTGTTAATTATAAGCAGTTTATTTGTTGCTTATAATACTGGAGCCAATGAGCTGGCCACAGTCCTAGGACCAGCTATCCATGCCAATTTAACCACTAAAATGCAGGGGGTAATCTTAGGAAGTCTAGCCGTCTTTACAGGGGCAGTCGTCTTAGGGCCACGGGTGATAGACACCATCGGAAAAGGGATTACTCCCCTAGATCCTTACTCTGGCTTTGCCGCTCAGTTTGGAGCAAGCCTTTGTGTTCTTCTTTTTACCTTTTTAGGTATGCCTGTTTCTACCACCTATTGTATTATCGGCGGTATTAGTGGAGTAGGTGCTCTGAAAGGCATGAAAACCGTAAAATACAGACTTTTGCAAAGACTTATTTTAAGCTGGATATTAGCTCCACTTCTTGCTTTTTTCATTTCTTACCTTTTGTTTTCTTTTAAAAAAGCCTTTTTATAGCAAACCGCGCCTTATTGTTTCTGTCAAAAAGGATAATAAATTTTATAATCAGCACGTAAGGTGAAAACCGGCAAGGATTTGATCGGCCTCTTTAATGCGGGCGTTATAAATTTGAACGGCCTCTTTAGTTGGACGAACAATGAGTTCAATTCCCTTTTCTTCTAATTTTTCCCGCAACTTTTCTGTTGGTCGCATTAAACCTGAAGCTCCACTACCTAGAATAACACACTTTATCCCTGCAGATATGTAAGGAGCAATGTCCTCCCAATCACAGCGATGCCCCTCCTTGCGCCACCAGGAGGGAATTACTTCTCCCGCCCGGATGATTACATCTTGGGTATAAGTCTTACCGTCAATCACTATTTGACCAAAAGAATAGCTCTCAATCATAGCGTGGCAACTTAAAACTATGGCGATGTAAATAACAGAGGCCGTGTTTTAAAATAGCGGCCTTGTGTTCGGCAGTAGGGTAACCTTTATTTTTTTTAAAGTTATAGATGGGAAAAAGGGTGTGATAGGTTGTCATTAATTGATCCCGCCAAACCTTGGCAATGATAGAGGCCGCCGCAATAGAAAGACATTCCCTGTCCCCATGCTTAAGGCAGAGAGCAGGAATAGACATATCTGGCCCATAAGGGCCATCTACCAAAAGATAATCTGGCTTAACCGGTAGCCTCTCTACTGCCCTTTTCATGGCTTCAAGAGAGGCCTTTAAAATATTAATGGTATCAATTTCTTCTGGCATCACCAGGGCAATACCAATACCTATGGCCTGCTTTTGAATTTGAACAAAAACCTGCTCCCGCTCTTTGGGTGAAAGCCTTTTGGAATCATCTACTCCCTTTAACCCCACCTCTGGGGTAAGAACCACAGCCGCTGCCACTACTGGACCGGCTAGGCAGCCTCTTCCCGCTTCATCTAACCCAGCCAGATAGCGGTATCCTTTTCCCCAAAAGCTATGTTCGTATTTAAGACTTGGAGGCATATTCACGTTTTTCGGTCAAACGAGCAGCCTTACCCCTCAGCTCCCTTAAGTAATAAAGCTTGGCCCTTCTTACTTTACCTTTAGATATAACCTCTACCTTCTCTATTGTTGGGGCACAAAAGGGAAAGACCTTTTCCACCCCAATACCATAAGAGACCTTTCTGACGGTAAAGGTAGCCCCTGTACCAGAGCCCCTTACCTTAATGACTACGCCTTGAAAGACCTGAATGCGTTCCTTACCTTCTTCGCTGATACGTTGGTGTACCCTTACCGTGTAGCCAGGTTTAATTTCAGGTAAATCCATACGCATGTGCTCTTTTTCAATCATCTGGATGCGTTGCATTTTTCTCCCCCTAAAAGTCTGTCTAAAATAATAGCCGCAGCGGCTCTTACCGAAAGATGATTATAGTCACAGACTCCGTAAATAGGTTTTAAAACATAATTTGCCTGAGAAATCAAGTCCTCACTTAATCCCCAAGCCGTACCAAAAAGGAGTAAGTAGGGCGTATCTCTTTGCGCAAGTAACTTTCTAGCCTCTGCATAATCAAGCACATTTTCCTTTACTCGGGCCGAGGTAACAATAGTTTTAGGTGTCTTTTGCCATTCTTTTTCTATCAAAGAAATGGCTTCCTCTAGACTGTAAACGCACTTTATCGTCTCTAAGGCCGGAATGCGTTTGGGATTATACTTTCCTCCATAGCCCTTAAGCCAGTGGTTAAGGAAGCGCTTGACCAGTGCGTGTTGGTCTTCTAACGGATTAATCACAAAAAATCCACCCAGTTCATAAGTCCTGGCCAAACGGCCCAGATCATGAAGATTGATTGTCGTTACTGCTGAAATGATAACCTCCTTGCGTTTATTATACACTGGATAGTGAACTAGGCCGAGATAAATATGGTCGTTCAAAAACATTTTTAAAAATACTCCATCGTTGTCCGTTTAAATGTGTTTTCGGTAAAGAGCAGGCGATAGGTGTTCACTCCCGTAGCCTTGGCCAACTTTTTCACAATGTGTAAGCACTCCTCTTCACTGCGGCCATGAATCATCGTATAGAGATTGTAGGGCCAGTCAGGATAAGTTATCCTGGCGTAACAGTGGGTTACTTCAGAACAGCCAGCCATCTTTTCCCCTACTTCATCCAATCTATCCTCAGGTACCTGCCAGGCTACCATTACATTGGCCTCAAACCCAGACCGATGGTGGTAAATGGTAGCACCAAAACGACGAATGATACCCTCAGCCATAAGCCGTTTGATATGCAACAAAAGCTCTTCTTCTCTTATACCTATCTTTTCGGCAATACGCGCAAAGGGGCACTTTTCTACCGGTAAGTCCTTCTGTAACTCCCGAATGATTTTTTTATCCAGTTCAGTTAACTCCATTTCCCCCTCCCCTTAACTTTTACCCGTATTTAAAAGATAAGAAAAAGTTTGTCAAATTTACTAAGCCTGTTTGAAAATTGAACATTGACCCAAAATCCGCGATTAATTTATAGTATTTCTAAAAATTGCTGAATTTCCCTTCCCTTATTTACAGAAATTATACGCTAAGGCCTCGTCAGGTGGTCAAGGGTTTATGCTCGCCTTGCTCGCTCCGACCCATGCCTTTAGGCGCAGGCTGCGCCCTTCAGGTTTGCCCTTGACCACCCTCGGTCTTGGCCTTGACCGCATGAGCGAGCGGAGGCGCTATGATTATGATTGGGCCTTGAAAGAAAAAAGGTTTCCACAAATTGCATAGAATTATGCGGTCAACTATATTTTTCAAACAGCTTCTCAAATCCACTTGCTTTTAGGGATAAAAAGAGTTAGCATATTTTTATGTCAGTCGTGCCACTAATTAAACAGTTGATCGTTGGTCCTTTAGCGGTTTGCTGTTATATCGTCGGATGTCCAGAAACAAAAGAAGCCATTATTATTGACCCAGGTGGGGATGAAGACGTCATTGTTAATGCTTTGGAGGAAATGAACTTAATTCCGAAACTGATCGTTAATACCCATGCCCATCCTGATCACACCGGGGGTAACCGGGCCTTAAAGCAAATCTTAAACATTCCGATTGCCATGCATGAGGCAGATGCTGGTGCGTTTTTAAGGCAGGCCAATTTGCTTTTGGGCAGCATGTTTAGTGTAACACCTTCACCAGAGCCAGATGTTCTTTTAAAAGATGGAGATGAAATTAACTTTGGCCAATTGGTTTTAAAGGTTATTCATACGCCTGGCCACACGCCTGGTAGTATTTGCCTTTATTATCCTGGCCATGTCTTTACGGGCGACACCCTCTTTGTCGGGGCAGTTGGGCGGACAGACTTACCAGGGGGAGATTGGCGGATACTGGTCAAGTCTGTTAAAACAAGACTATTTACTTTACCTGATGACACGATTGTCTGGCCGGGTCATCATTATGGTAGTAAACCTACTTCAACCATTAAGGAAGAAAGGCTTTTTAATCCTTATATAAAAATGGATTAAGTATGTAGGGGACAATAAATGGAAATAATTCTAAAGGAAGATCAAATCAAGGCTTTATTAGAAGAAATTTTTTTGAAACTTTTAAAAGAAAGAAAAGAAATTTTCTATGAAATTTTTGAAGATTTAATAGAAGAAATAGCCTTAGCCAAGGCTATCCAAGAGGGAAGGAGAAATGAGTTTGTGGAAAAACAAGAAGTTATGGAAATTTTAAAAGATGAAAATAGTATTTGAATCTAGTTTTAAGAGGGATTTGAAGAAGATAAAAGATAGGAGAATTTTGTTAAAGGTTAAAGAAATTCTAGAAAGTTTTGAAAAAGCAAAAACTTTGGCTGACTTGAGGGATATAGATATACGCAAGATGAGGATTGAAGGCAAATATTATAGGGTTAGGATAGGAGACTACAGGATAGGTATAGAACAAGGGGAAAAGCAGATAATTTTTGTGAGAATTTTGCATAGGAAAGAGATATATAGATATTTTCCTTAACTGTGTTTAAAGGCACGCTGTCAGACACATTGTTTTTTAAGTTTTAGGGTTTGTTAAGTTTATGATAATTGCAGGGGTAAAAAGATGTGTTTAGGCATACCTATGGAGGTCATAAACATTAATGAGGAAGAAAAAACGGCCGAAGTGCAGCTTGGGGGTACACGCCAGCAGGTAAGGCTTGATGTCATTAATGAAATGCCTAAGGTAGGTGATTATGTCATCGTCCATGCCGGTTTTGCCATTTACCGGCTGGATAAAAAGGACGCCGAAGAAACACTAGCCTTATTTGAGGAGATTATTGCCCATGACCAGGTTGAAATACATTGATGAGTTTCGCAACCCTGAGGTGGCTAAACACCTGCTGGTAGAGATAAAGGCAATCTCTAAGACTCCTATTCGGTTAATGGAGGTCTGTGGTACACATACGATGAGCATCGGCCGCTACGGCCTGCGGACTCTCTTACCTTCTCATATTAAACTTATTTCCGGTCCTGGCTGCCCTGTTTGTGTAACCTCAGCCAAAGACATTGATAAAATGATTAAATTGGCCTCTTATGATGTTATTGTTACCACCTTTGGCGATTTGATGCGTGTGCCTGGTAGCCGTAGTAGCCTGCAAAAGGAACGAGCCAATGGGGCCGATGTGCGGGTGGTGTATTCCCCTTTTGATGCCTTAGAAATTGCGAAAAAGAACCCAAATAAACCTGTAGTCTTTCTAGGTGTAGGTTTTGAGACAACAGCCCCTGGTATTGCGGCTACGGTTATGGCTGCCAAGGAACAGGGCATAAAAAACTTTTTTATCTTCTCTGCCCATAAAGTTACTCCTCCGGTCATGGAGGCCTTGATAAGTAGTCCAGATTTAAAGATAGATGGCTTTATCTGTCCTGGTCATGTTTCAGTTATTGTTGGTCTTAAACCTTATGAAAGGCTGGTAGAAAAATACCATGTGCCCTGTGTGGTTACTGGTTTTGAACCAGTAGATATTTTACAGGGAATATTGATGCTGGTTAAACAAATTGAAAAACACTCACCTAAGGCCGAAATACAATATACGCGTGCCGTCAAACCAGAAGGTAATCCGAAGGCAATGGAGCTTATGTTTAAGGTATTTGAACCCGTAGATGCAACTTGGCGGGGAATTGGGGTTATTCCTAAAAGTGGTCTAGCCTTAAAGGAAGAATATGCTGCACATGATGCCAGCAAGGTCTTTGATATAGAAGTGGGAGAGGCAAAAGAACCACCTGGTTGCCGGTGCGGTGATATTCTTAAAGGGCTTATTACTCCACCTGAATGTCCTCTTTTTGGTAAGATTTGCACACCTGCCCATCCAGTAGGGCCATGTATGGTTTCCGCTGAGGGTAGTTGTGCTGCTTATTACAAGTATCGGGATTGGGAGGGAATAAATGGTTAAGTTTCCTAAGCAAATTGTCTTGGATCATGGCAGTGGCGGGAAGGCATCGCAGGAACTAATAGAAGGCGCATTTTTGCCCTTTTTTGACAATCCCTTATTGCGTGACATGAATGACAGTGCGGTATTTGAAATAGGTGGAGTAAAACTTGCCTTTTCTACCGATTCTTATACGGTGAATCCGATTATTTTCCCCGGTGGAGACATTGGATGCTTGGCCATACATGGCACGGTTAATGACCTGGCCATGCGGGGAGCAAGGCCACTTTATTTAAGTGTAGGCCTTATTTTAGAGGAAGGCATGAGAGGTGAAACTTTAGAGAAGATTCTTACCAGTATGCAAAGGGCGGCAAAAGAGGCCGGGGTCTGTGTAATTACAGGTGATACCAAGGTTGTGCCCAAAGGGCAAGTAGATAAAATTTTCATCAATACCTCTGGGATTGGTGTGATTGAAGGCGATTACCATATTGCCGGGCAAAATGCCAAGCCTGGGGATCTAGTTTTAATAAACGGCACCATTGGTGATCACGGAATGTGCATTTTATCGCAGCGTGAAGGTTTAGGCCTTGAAACGCCCTTAGAGAGCGATACAGCTCCCTTAAACGGATTGGTAGAGGCCATTTTAAAGGTATGTCCAGATGTCCATACCATGCGCGATCCAACTAGAGGAGGAGTGGCCACCACCTTAAATGAGATTGCCAAGCAGTCGCAGGTAGGGATTGAACTTTGGGAAGACAAACTGCCTTTTAAGGAAAGTGTTTTAGGGGCGGCTGAGCTTTTGGGCATTGATCCTTTATATCTGGCAAATGAAGGAAAGGTCCTGGTCATTGTTCCCAAAGAAAAAGCAGAAGATGTGTTGGCAGTTATGCAGGCCCATCCTTATGGAAAAGAGGCAGTTGTTATCGGTGAAGTTAAGCCTGAACCAAGAGGAAAGGTCTGGATGCGCACCCAGCTTGGTAGTAAACGCCTCATTGATATGTTGACGGGAGAACCATTACCTAGGATTTGTTGACGGCTTTTTCAATTTCTTTTAAATTTAAAAGTAACTCCTCTAACTTATCCAAAGGCCAGCTGTTAGGCCCATCGCACAGGGCCTTATCTGGGTCTGGATGTACCTCCATAAAAAGGGCATCTATACCCACGGCTACTGCCGCTTTTGCCAGATAGGGCACAAACTCTCTTTGTCCTCCAGAGGCCCCTTTACCTGCTCCTGGGAGTTGGACACTGTGGGTAGCGTCAAAAACGACTGGATAGCCAAACTGCCGCATAATTACCAGCGAACGGAAGTCCACAACTAAATTGTTATAACCAAAGGAAGTGCCGCGTTCCGTGATGAGAATTTTTTCATTGCCGCAGGCAATAATCTTTTCAATGATGTGTTTGATATCCCAGGGGGCAAGAAACTGACCCTTTTTGACATTGACAGGCTTACCGGTTTTGGCCACGGCTTGAACAAGGTCTGTCTGCCGACAAAGAAAGGCAGGGATTTGAATAATATCTAACACCGCAGCCGCCTTTTCTACCTGGGTAACACAGTGGACATCAGAAATAACAGGAATGTTTAACTCCTCTTTTATGCATCTTAATATCCTCAATCCCTCTTCTAGCCCTGGTCCCCGATAGGAGCGATGAGAAGTGCGATTGGCCTTATCATAGGAACTTTTAAAGATAAAGGGAATATTTAATCTTTGGGTCAACTCCTTTAGATACCGGGCAATCTTAAAGGTAATTTCCTCTCCCTCAATCACACAAGGCCCGGCAATAAGGACAAAGGGGGCGTTACCGCCTATGTGAAAGGAGGTAATCTTAATGGTATGGGTGGTGATTTTGGCAGCCATTTATGCTTAATTTCTACTAACACCCAAACACAGCGGCGGGCTGTATAGCCCCTCCGCTGGAGATGGTTGTTAGAAATTTTATATTCTTTCTAAATATTCTTTTCTCAATTTTTCTGACACAACAGTAGGCAGTTCTATGGGAAGAAAATACTCTTTTGGATACAAATAATCTTCCCCACTTTCATCTATGATTCTTACATATCCTTCTATTTCCTCTTCCTTAACTACTGGATAAACTTTCCATTTTTCTAGGGATGTCTCATAGTTCTTGTTGTTGACACAAATGAGAAATTTAAGCATTTTTCAACACCTTTAGTATATATTTAATTTTAAATTCTTTCTTACCTATGCCATGTGCTTCATACCAATGAACTTCAGCTAAACACACTTTTCCATCTTCCAATTTTATTTTAGCAATTCCTTTTAATTTTCGCCATCATCCTTTTCCATAAATCTTTTCTAACCGTTTTAATTCTCGGATAGAACTTCCAACAGCTATTGTTTCTATATTTGTAATTTTGCTTAATATTTCAAAATACAATTTCTGTTTCTCTACATTTCCTGTA
>Ga0256842_1001983_pt1 | contig 15405 bp, 13 predicted proteins | sample 4559240metaG_FD_185973 | JGI IMG/M metagenome (GOLD analysis project Ga0256842, IMG submission 185973) | Hydrothermal vent microbial communities from Guaymas Basin, Mexico - 4559-240 | ecosystem: Environmental > Aquatic > Marine > Hydrothermal vents | place: Mexico: Guaymas Basin | collected...
TCATTCTCAACTTTCTAATTTAAAATCAGACCATTTTACCACAAATCAACTCAAAATAACTATTTTATGAAATATAGGCTCTAAAAATGAACCAAGTTACTTTTAAAATGTTATCATCAGATGATAACAAAAGGGTTTTAATGAATAAATTAGAAAATCTTTTAAATTTACATGGTGAAGTCTTTCCAATGGATAATGGTTATTGGATTAAATTTGAAGCCCATCAAGTAGAAGAAAGTAAAAGTATTCCGCATGGTGTAAAGTATTCTTTGACATTACATGATAAAAATAATCAAAGAGTTATCGGTTATGACAATGCTCATAGTTTCAAATCTACAAAAAGATTTAGTGCAAGAAAAGAGACTTATGACCATATCCATAAAAAGATGGAAATTATTGCTTATGAATTTGAATCTGCTGACCAACTTCTCGAAGACTTTTGGAAAAGTGTAGATTATTATATGGAGAATAATATATGAAATTAAAAACTATAATTGTTGGCATTATGTCAAAAAAAGAATATAAAAAAAGAACTATGGCAATAGTAAGAGGTACATATAAACCTAAAAAAGATGAACCTAAAATATGGTTTGAATCTATAAAATCTATGGCACAAATTCTTTCTAGTGAAAATCAAGCACTTTTAAAAATAATTTTGGAAAATGAACCTAAATCATTAAAAGAGCTAGAGACACTAACTGGTCGAGCTAAATCGAATCTTTCTCGTACACTTAGAACACTTGAACGCTATGGGATTGTTGAACTGCATAAAGAACAACAGTCTTTAGTTCCAGAAGTTCTTGCTACTAATTTTAGAGTTGAGTTTAGATTAAATGTCGCTTAATAATCCTTAATACTTTAAACCATCTTTATAAACTACTAGATGGTTTTTGAATTAAATAACCTTGAATATATTCAATACCTAACTCTTTTGCAATCTCTACAATAGCTTGACTTTCTACACCGACAACTATACTTTTTATAGCAACTTGTTTTGTATAGTTAATAAGAAAAGCTACCATAGCGCGAATATTTGCATCACTTAGAGATTTTTGTAATATATTAGCATCTATTTTTATGTAATGAGGTAATAGTTTAGATACTAACTCAATATTGATACTGCCCGTTCCAAAACCTTTTAAGGCTAGTTGAAATCCTAGCTCTTTTAACTCTAATAATACTTTAACTGTTTTTCCTAAGTGTTGTAACTTTTCATGGTTCATAATATTTAAAATAACTCTATTATGCTCTATATTGTAAAGACTACTTAAATAGACTAGATAATCTTTCATCGCATTAGTTCTTAAATCTAAATCACTTAAATTTATATGAAAACAAAAATCTGTTTGAGAAAAATCATAAAAACTTTTTTTAAATATACTTTTAGATATATCTTCGAGAATTCCAGCTTTTTTACTAAGGTCTATAAAAAACTTAGGTAAAATATATCGGTTTTCCTGTTTTATTCGAGCAAAAACTTCATAAGAAGATACTTGCATATTTTCTATCTCTACAATCGGTTGATAAAAAGGAACTATACTTTCTTGCTTTAAGGCATCTAATGTAACTCCAAGCCAATTTAAAGAGTTATTTTTATTTATCTCCTCTGGACTAACATCCATTTTAACAACAAAATTACTATAATCATCATTTTTTATCTCTAATACTACATTATTAATATGTTCAAAAATATCCTCTTCGCTATGTTCTTCATCCTCTTTAAAAATAATTACACCATAAGAGAGAGTAATATATATTTTTACTTTATTTAATGATACTATCAAAGTATGATTTGTATCGGAAAAATTTTCTAAAGAACTAAGTATCTGTTCTAAATAATTTTTATCTGCTCCACAGATTAAAACATCATCTTGAAACTGAACAATATTTATCTCCTCTATTCCAAAATATGATAGATGTTCCTTTACTGCTTGTATAATAGGATCTTTTATTTTATTTCCAAATTGATTTATTATCTCATCAAATTTATCTATAACTACAAGAAATAAAGATTCTTCCTTGTTATTGAACATACGGTCATAAGAGATAGACTTTTTATCATTTTTTTCCAAATCTATTAAATGACAAACTTTATAAAGTAAAGAAAGAAATTTATCTAAAACTATCGGTTTTAATAAAATACCATCAACTTGAAAATCGATAGAACTTCTTAAATTATCACTGGTATTATGTGCTGTCATTATAATAGTATGTTGATGTGGGTCAATTTTAAAAACTTCAGTAATTAAAGAAACACCATCCATATTTGGCATTGTTAAATCTGTTATTAAAAGGTCATATCTTCTATCTTTATACTCTTCTAATGCAAGTTCTCCATCACCTACACTTGTTACATTTTTAAATAAAAGCTTGAAAATCTCTGTATATTGTTCTCTTGTTTGAACCTCATCTTCAACATATAAAATTGATATATTTTTACCAAGTTCAGCTAGTTTTTTCTGTATATCTAACATTTCATCTTCCTCCAAATATAATTCTAAAACAACTACCATTATCAATATGATTATAAATCAAATCACCATCAAAACTCTTTTTCATAATATCTAAGCTCATATACAACCCTATACCAGTTCCTTTACCCTGCTCTTTTGTTGTAAAATAGGGATTAAAGATTTTCTCAGCTATCTCTTTAGGAATTCCTCCAGCATTATCTTCAATTTTAATAACTGCGATACCATCTATTCGTTCTATTTTTATATTAATATACTTATTATCTATATCCAACTCTTCAAAAGCATCTCTAGCATTGGATAAAAGATTTATTATTACCTGTTCTAACAGGTCTTCATATCCAATAAAACCTATATCTTTATCTTTAACATCTATCTTTACTTCTATATTATGATTTACTAACTGAATCCCCATTATCTGCATAACAACATCTATAGTATCTATAAATTTAAACTCTTTAGACTCTTTTGCTGGTTTGACAAAATTCATAAATGTATTTATTGTTTCTGACATTTTTTGACACTGTTCTTGTATAAAGAGACTGTTTTCTTGAAGCTTTTTCTCCTCTAACATTCCCATACTCGAAAGGAATGATAGATTGATACTTGATGCACTTATCGCGTTAAGAGGTTGACGCCATTGATGGGCTATCATATTCATCATCTCTCCCATCTGGATAAGCTTTCCTTGTCTTAGCAACTGCTTATCTTTTTCTTTTAAATCTGTAATATCAACAATACTGACCATTCTAAGTTTTTCACCATTTTTCACGATATAACGAGCACTTAGTAATGTCTGGAGAGAAGAGTTATCCTTAGTTACAATAGTAAGTTCATAAGGTTCTACTATATTTTTTTTAATAGCTAATTTTGCTATAGATAATTGTTCTTTTGGAATAAAAGAGAGTATATCCAAACCAATAATTTCATTTTTATTTTCATACCCTAAAAGTTTTATACAAGATATATTTACATCTGTTATTTTTCTGTCACTATCATAAAGAACTATCATCTCCATCGTTCCATCTATTATATCTTGAAAATTATTGACAGACTCTTGAAGTAATATATTTTGAGCTTGTATTTTTTCTGTTGCTTTGAAAATATTTTTTTCTAAATTTATATTGAGTTGAGCAATTTTCTGTTTTAATCTATTTTGTTTTATAGAAAATAGCACTACTCCTATTACTATAAATAATAATACTATAATAATTTGCCAAAACAGTTTGTAATCCTGTTTTTTTTCTATAGTTGTTGTAAGCCATTTATTAAATATTTCATGTTGTTGAGTCTCTTTAATATTTGCAATACTTTTATTTAAGATATTTAAAAGTTCTATATCATCGTTCAATACACCAAAACCAAGTTCAAATCCAAAAAATTCATTTCCAATTTTTAATTTATGAGAGTATCTTTGTTGGATATTATATGTCGAAACTAAAGAACTACCAATATAAGCAAAAACTTGCTCAGATGCTACTAAATGTAAAGCACTATCGATATCTTCAACCTCTCTCAAATTAATATAGGGATAACGTGACATTAGATGCTTTTTAATAGAACTAAAACCTTTTAAAATAACGATTTCTTTATCTTTTAAACTTGTTATATCATATATAAATGGTTCATGAATTCGAGTAACTAAAGAGATAGTATCATTAATATAAGTGGATGTACTTGAGTAAGGAAGCAAAGTTTTAAAATTTGTAGGATAAAAAGGTTTTATATCACACTCTTTAGATTGAAACATTTTAAAATATTCCTCAGGAGAGTAAGCTACCATAATTTTTAAAGAAATAGGTAACGGATCTGTTATCAGTTTTAAATAATCTGCTGTTATTCCTATATATCTATTTTTATGGTAAGCAGAATAGGGTAAATAATCTTGAGTAATACATATAGATAACTCTTTTTTATTTATTAAATATTCTAATTCTTTATCAGATAAAAATTGCTTATTATCAAATATATTGTTTGCAGATAATGAAATAATGAGAAAAATTAAAAAGAGAAAAAATTTCATCTAATAATATATACCTCTATCTCCACAAACAATACTGAAACAACTACCATCTTTAGTAGCACTATATAATAACTCACCATTAAAACTTTTTTTCATAATATCCAAACTCATATATAACCCTATACCTGTTCCTTTACCCTGCTCTTTTGTTGTAAAATATGGATTAAATATTTTCTCAGCTATCTCTTTAGGAATTCCTCCTGCATTATCTTCTATTGTTATTATTGGTATCTTTTTTTCTGCATCTACAATAATTATTATAAACTTATCCACACTATCTATATCATCAAAAGCATCTCTTGCATTTGCAAGAATATTAATTATAACTTGTTCTAATAAATCTTCATAACCTACCATCGATATACTCTTATCTTTTATTTGTATATCTATTTTTATATTATGATTGGTAAGTTGTGATCCCATTATCTGCATAATAGCTTTTACTGTATCTGTTATTTTAAACTCTTTAGATTCTTTTGATGGCTTTACAAAATTCATAAAGGTATCTATAGTATTTGACATTTTTTGACATTGGTCTTGTATAAATTCACTACTCTCTGATACTTTCTTCTCCTCAAGCATACCCATACTTGATAAAAGAGAGAGGTTTATACCTGTTGCACTAATAGCATTTAGAGGTTGTCGCCACTGATGCGCTATCATACCTATCATCTCCCCCATCTGTGCCAATTTATTTTTTTGAAAATTTTGTCTCTCTTGCTCTTTATTTTTAATTATTTCCAAATCTAATTTATCTTGCCACTCTGTCGTTATAACATGTGTCATATAAGTCAGTGCATACATCATCTCATTTCTATGATCAGTAAACTCTATTGCAACCTTATCTCTTTTTTGTAAATTTTCTATTTTGAACTCTTTTTCACTTAGAGCAAGAATAGTCATAGTTTCGTTAAAAAGATAATTATTTTTACTATCTGAAAAGAATTCACCATAAGTAAAAAAACCACTTACAGGTGCTTTATTTGCCATAGAAACAAGTTCTACAGAACTTTTTGAAGAGAGAAGTCGTCTTCTTGCCATACAAGAATATACAAACATAGACTCAGGAGTACACTCTTTTCCAAATGCTTCACATATCTCTTGACTCTCTTTTAAAATCATTTCTGCTCGTCCGATAGCAAAACGAACACTTTCACCTTGAATAACATTACCTGCAAATAAAAGAGATTTATCTTCAAATTTAAAGAGAGGAGCTCTCGCTATTTTCATACTATCTCTTTCAATCATTAATGGTATCTCTATACCTATTTTTGGTAACTGATTTGAAATATTTTCACCGAAATATTTTTTATATATATCTATCACGGAGATATTATTTATCTCATAAACTCTATTACCCTCACTTTTTGTAACTGTCATAGGTAATCCAACAGCTTCCCAACCAAACTGATAACTATTTTTTACTCGTAACTCTTCTCCAGATAAAATAACACCAACAGCACCTATATCAAAAATTTTATTTTGATGTATTACATAAGTTTTTTTTAAATTGCCATTATCTCCTGCTAAACCACCAGCTACTATATATCTATTGTGAGAAATATCTCTTACACCTGTAATAAAAGATTCACCATTTATAGATAAACCAGCTGTAAACAGTATCATCACTTTTATATTATCTGTATCAAGTTTTGAAGCTATCTCTTTTCCCATATCAAAAGATGAACTTTCATAAAGAGTATAAACCGATTTTATAGTAGTTTTTTCAAAAATAGAGACACTTATAATAGTCTGAAAAGAAGTAACCTCATCACCTAGTATCTCCCCATCTGTTGTTGAACCGATAATATGAGCATTAGGGAGAGCATTAGTAAGAGTATTTGCAATATTTTGAATAAAATCTCTTTCTACTATACCACTAAAAAATTGAACTAAACACTCTTTTTGAGAACTTATTTTATTCTCTAATAACCACTCTTTAAGTAATTTATCATTTTTATATTTATAATTGAGTGTATACATTTTTTTATCCTAATTATTTAAACTATTTTTTCAAGATTTATTATCTTAGTGACCTTTAAAAGCAACTCTGTTAGTTTAACCATTTTAAGAGGTTTCAATAAAAATCCATCAAGCTGTAAGTCAATAGCTTCAAGTAGATTTTCACTACTATTATGAGCTGTTAAAATAATAATATGTTGATAAGGATTAATACTTTTAATATTTTTAATCATCTCTAAACCATTCATTTTAGGCATCGTTAAATCAGTCATAACTAAATCTATACTATTTTTTTTATATTTTTCTAAAGCATCTAATCCATTTACACCAACAATAACTTCTTTAAAAAAAATTTTTAATATTTCAGAGATTTGAAAACGTGTATCATCTTCATCTTCAACATATAAAACTACTAACTCTTTGGATTCCTCTTTTAATTCTAAACTCAACCTATATCCTTTGATGGTTCATGTAAATAATACCCTTGTACATAATCAACACCTAGTTCCTTTACAATGTCATAAGTTTCTTCATTATGAACAAACTCAGCAATCGTTTTAATACCCATATTTTTAGCATAAAAGATAATAGTTTTTGTAATGATGAGACTATTTTGATTTTGTGCTATATCTTTTATAAAGGCACCATCAATTTTAATAAAATCTATCTGTAGTTTTTGAACTCTTGCAAAATTTGAACTTTCTGCTCCAAAATCATCTATTGAAATTATATACCCTAAAGATTTAAGTTCATCCATTTGAGAGATAGCATGATCTGCATCATAATCACTAATATTTTCTAATACTTCTAAAACAACTTGAGAAGATTTTATATTATATTTTTTACACATCTCTTGTAGATAATCAATTAAATACTCCTCTTTAAAATCATCATCTGTAATATTAATAGAAAATTGAATAGTAGGCTTATTACTAAAGTTTTCAAATGATTTTAAAATCATACGTTTTGTTATCTCTGTTACCATTCCTGCAATACGAGCTGGTTCTATAAATCTAAATGGAGATATTGGTTTATCTTGTTCAACTATTCTAGCCAAACATTCATACTTATCTATCTCTCCCGTTTTTGCGTCAACAATAGCTTGATAATAGGGAACTAAAAGGTCAAAATCAAGTGCTAATTTAACCTTATTTGCCCATTCATGCATCTGTACTTTATAATTTTGAGTTTCCAAATCATCATAATAATGACCAACTGCATTTTTATGAAGTTTACGAATATCCCCTAGTGCTAATTGAGCCTTTGCATAAGGAAGCTCCATATCATTTTCTTTAATACTGACAATACCCATAGAAAAAGTTATTCGAAGAGATGATTCATTAATTTTAAAACGTTTCGAATAAATTTTATGTTTTATAAGATGTGCTAACTCTAATGCTTCCTCTTGTGAAAAAGAATCTAAAAGGATTAAAAACTCATCTCCATTCCCTCTATAAATATTTTCTTTAGTAATTTCAGATAAAAATAAACCTATCTGTTTCAGTGCGCTATCACCTGCGACATATCCATAGGTTGCATTAATTTGAGAAAAATTATCTATATTGAGCAAAATCACTTCACTAAATTTTTTATTATCTGTTCTAAAATCTAAACATAATTTTTCTTTATTTGGAAGTCCCGTAATTGAATCATATTCCAGTCTCTGTATTAGAAGTTTTGCCTGTGTATCTATTTTATTTTCTAAATTTTCTTGATATTTTATATTTTCTTTTTCTAGTTTTAAAGATATTACTGCTTTTTCAATCGATTCAAACATCTGAATTGCTTCTATTGGTTTAAGTATATACCCATCAACACTTGACTTAATCGCTTTTACTATGATGTCTGTTTCTGTATGTGCTGACATAACTATAACTTTTTGATGAATATTAATAGTACGTGTCATCTTCAAAAGTTCAAAACCATTCATTAAAGGCATAGTTAAATCAGTAATAATTAAATCAATAGATTGTTCTTTATATATCTCTAGTGCTTCTGCCCCATTTTTTGCTACAAAAACATCTCTAAATAAAAGAACTAAAATATTATATACCTGAGTCCTTGCACCATCTTCATCATCAACAAGTAAAACAGAAAGATTTTGAGACAACTCTTTTAGTTTTTTTATATCATACATTTTTAGTTCCTTTTCTTAATTTATTATCGAATAGATTGAATCAATTCGATAATTTTTTGAATACTTAGTGAGTTTGTTACTCCACCCTGTTTAACAGCTTCATTTGGCATACCATAAACAACACAACTCTCTTCATCTTGTGCATAAGTTTTAGCTCCAAGATCAAACATAGCTTTCATTCCTCTAGCACCATCACTTCCCATTCCAGTCAAAATAATACCAACACCTGAACTTCCAAGTTCTTGAGCAAATGAACGAAATAATACATCGACACTCGGTCTATGATGAGATACTTTTGGACCATCTTTAATTCTAATAATATATTTTAAAGCTGATTTTTCAATAGTCATATGCTTATCACCTTGAGCGATATAAACTGTTGATTGTTCCAAAACATCACCATCTTCAGCCTGTTTAACTCTCAAACGGCACAGAGTATTTAATCTTTTTGCAAGTGATGCCGTAAAACCAGCAGGCATATGTTGAGTAATTAAGATAGGAGCCATTCCACTAGGAAGAGCTTTTAATATCTTTTCTAAAACTTGTACACCCCCAGTAGATGAACCAATAGCTATAACTTTTTTAGCATTTCCCATAGGTTTAGCTACTACTATTTTTTTATTAAATGATGATTTTCCAGCAACTCGAATAGAATTTAAAAGACTTTCTTTTGATTTTTCTAAAAATTGTTTTGTTTGAAGGTTTGGTTTTTCAATCAATGCAACAGCACCTGCACGACGAATATCATCTACTATGGAGGAACCCAATTTAGCAAAAGATGAGCAGATAATTGTAGCTATTGGTTGCTCTTTCATTATCTGCTTTAAAAAAGTTACACCGTCCATTCGTGGCATCTCTATATCTAAAATAAGAACATCTGGTAAACCAGTAGTTTTAAATTTTTCCATAGCATAAAGAGGATCAGCAGCAACACCAATCAGTTCTATATCAGATTCATCTTTCACTAGATGGCTAATAGTTTGACGAACAATCGCAGAATCATCAATAATAAAAAGTTTTATACTATTCATTACTTACTCTTTAAGGCTTATATAGTTTTTTAATACTATCTACTATTGATGATTGTAAAGAATCTGTTACTATGGACTTAATAAACCAACCATCTATACCAACCTCTTTACCTATCTTCTGAGATTCGGTTGTATATGATGTAGTGATTGCGATAATAGATTTATATCTATATTTTTGAATTGCTTTAGCAGTTTTGACAATATCATATCCAGTTACATTTGGCATATTAATATCTACAAATAAAATATCATACTCCAATTTTTCAGACTCAATCATCTCTTTAACTAAAACAGAATCACTATAAAATTCACACTCTATCATTCCATTTTCTATTAAATCAGCAACAAGATTATTTAATGTTTTAAGAACTATTAAACTATCATCAACAAATATAACTTTCACTTTAAACTCCTTTTTATAAAAAGATTAACTAAAATCTTTTTCTACCTGTCTACAACTATTCATTATTTGATTATCATAATAATGAACATTTATACTTGTTTGTTTTGTAATAACTTCCTCTATCCAGAGTTCTATTATCTGATTTAAAGTTTCTAAATTATTAAATATCATCTCACTTTCTTGATTATTAAATAGCTTTACCTCTTTATTTTGAAGTAAAACATATACACTTTGTAATGCAATTAATACTTTATCAAAATTATGAACCTTTTTAAATAGTCTAATATACTGTTCAAAAAGTGAAAGAAGAGCTAAATGTATCTGGTCATTGTAAAAAATTTCATCGATATGTACAGATCTATACTCTTGGAGTGCAAAATTAAGTTCATTTACATAATCAAATATATCATCCGATGTAACTATTAAGAGTTCAGTAGCAGATACTATTTCACTTTTATAAATAGTTTTTTTTACCTCATGTTTAGCTAAAAATGAGATAATATCTACACGAAAAGAACAGCTATTTTCATCTTTTGCATATTGAAGTAAGCTACTATGTTTATCAACAAGTTGCTCTAGCGATTTTATAAATACATTACTTTTTACAGTAACATAAATATATGATTCAGATTCTTCAATAATAATATCAAATACTCTATTTTTAAGACTCATTGTTCTATATGTTTTAATAAGAGTTACCATAAAATCTTTTAATATTAAAGAGTTATACTCTACATTTTGTTTAGAAAAATAATCAAATATTAAAAATATATCATCCTCTGTAATAATAGAAAAAGTTATAGAATAATGTTTAATATGTTCATCATTAAAACAGTTATAAACTATTTTTGGTTTTATATCTGTAATCGAACTTTTTTGTTTAATAAGAGATGTTATTACTTTAAGTCGAGCTACAATATCATCAAGTTGAAAGGGTTTAGCTATATAAAAATCAACCCCACTTGCATATATTTTTTGAATCTGTTCATCTCCACTCAAACCAGTAATAGCAGCAATAAAGATATGCTTTGTTTCATCTTGGGATTTTAATATAGATGTAAAACGTATACCATCCATTCTAGGCATTAAAACATCTGTTAATACAATATCTGGCTTAAATGTCTCTACTAAAGCTAATGCTTCCAAACCATTTTCAGCTTCTGCAATTTCATAATTTGGATTAATTTTTATTTTTATAATGTTAAGGAGACTTTCTCGTGTTTCTTTAGCATCATCAACTATTAATATTTTCATCTTAATTGCCTTGTGTCGGTATTTTAATGGTCATAGAGTTTGACAAATACTTTACATCATAAGCAGAGGGCATAGAATCTTCATATTTTTTAATCGCTTCTATAAAACTTATATTTGTACAACTAAGGTAGAGATCATCAGCAGATGATTCTATCATCATCTCAAATGCACCATCAAACTCACCCTCTAAACTCTCATAACTTTTGAATAGAAGTGTAATAAAATCTTTGAGCATTATTTTGTCACTATTTGGATAGAGTAAAGCTAAATGATGAATAATTTGATATAAGTCATCCTCTTGTAGTATTGTAAAAATAGTATAGTAATTCATCATAACAGGTACTTCAAAAGGATTAAAGCTATCTCTTTTTAATTCTGGTATCGGCTCATCTTTTTTTACTAATTTATATATCAACTTCAATCTTGCAATAATATCTTCTTTTTGAATAGGCTTAGATATATAATAATCAGCTCCACAAGAGAACACTTTTTTAACCTGTTCCTCTCCACTTAAACCCGTTATAGCTACTATAAAAATATTTTTATTTTTTTCACTTTGTTTTATTCGAGTAATAAGTTCAAAACCGTCCATAGTTGGCATCATAATATCTGTAAGTAATATATCGATATGATTATCTTTAATAATATCTAATGCACTTGCACCATTATCTGCTTCAAAAATAGTGATAGTATCATCTATACTAAACTTAATGATATTTCGAAGAACCTCTCTAGTCTCTTTTGCATCTTCAGTTATTAAAATATTCATTACTTACTCCTCGTAATATAAAAGTATGTTATTTTAATTTAAAAGTATGGAGAAAGTATGGAGAAAAAAATAGAGTTCTCCATACTTCCTCCATAGAAATAAAATAAACTTCCTATAAGATAAAAAATAGATAAGTGAGGTATAGATATGAAAGCTTTTTCTGATGATGGTATGTGTTTTGTTGATATGGAGCAATCCTTTACTATTAATGAAGTGGAAACATTCAAAAAAGAGATAACACCCTTACTCGCGACAGATAAAGAATTTTTAATTCATTGTATAGATGTTATTGAGATAGACTCTGCTGGTTTACAAGTTTTAATCTCTCTTAAAAAATATCTACAAAAAGAGAATATAACATTTGAAATCACAGCGGGAATAAAGTTTAAAGAGTTTATCTCTTTTTTTATGCTTGATAAATATTTTGAAGAGGATATAGTATGAATCTTGATTTTTTAGATATGCTTGATGGCTATAAAGCTGAAAATGATGAACTTCTCCAAAAGATGGAAGATGCTCTTATGGAGATTCAAGAAGATGGTATGGACGATGAAAATATCAATGCTGTTTTTCGTGCTGCTCATACTATTAAAGGTAGTTCAGGAATGTTTGGTATCGACTATATTGTCGATTTTACACATATTGCAGAAAACTTACTTGATAAAATTAGAAATCATAAGATAGAGATTAATGATGATATTATCCAACTTCTTTTAGCGTGTAAAGACCAGATGCAAACACTTATAGATTTTGTTATGAGTGACCCAGAAGGAGAGCCTAATGAGGAGATACAAGCAGACTCACAAACATTAATCTATGAACTTAAAGAGTGTTTAGGAGAAAAAGAAACAGTAAAAAAAGAGTCTGTACAAGAAGAGAAAAAAGCTGAAACAAGTGAAATAACCTCAGAAAACAGTTTAGATAAATATCAGATAAATATTAAATTTTCTGAAGATACTTTTAAACATGGGTTTGATACATATACTTTTATTCACTACCTTCAAGAGATAGGAGAGATTAAAGAGATTACAACCGATACACAAGCTATTCCTCTTTTTGATGCAATAGAACCCTTACAATGTTATATGTCTTATCAGATTGAACTTCATAGTTCTCAAACTATAAAAGTTATAGAAGATGCTTTCGATTTTGTCAAAGAAAAATCTGAAATTTCTATTATAAACCTCTCTGCTCCAACACCTCCAATAGTTGAAAAGATTGAGGAAAAGAAAGATGAGATAAAAAAAGTTAAAAAAACTACTAAAGGTCATACTGCAGTAAAACAAACAAACTTTATTAGAATAGAAGCTAATAAAATTGATACTCTGATAAATCTTATCGGTGAGATGGTTATTGCGAATGCTGCTGTTATGCAAAAAGCAACTGACTCCAAAATTTCAGACTTAGTAGAGTCGGTATCGACTGTCACAAGGATGCTTGAAGAGGTACGAGAAAATGCTATGCAGATTCGTATGGTACCTATTGGCGATACATTTAATAAGTTTAAACGTATTGTTCATGATACTGCAAATAAAGTGGGTAAAAAAGTTGATTTAGTTATTAATGGTGGAGATACTGAACTTGATAAAACGGTTATCGAAAAGATAGCCGACCCTCTTGTGCATCTCATACGGAACTCTGTTGACCACGGAATAGAAGCACCTGAACTACGTGAAGAATCCAATAAACCACAAACAGGTGTTCTACAATTAAATGCTTATCATGATGCAGGTGCTATTGCTATTGAGATAGTTGATGATGGCAAAGGTCTTGATGCTAATTTACTTTTAGCAAAAGGAATCGAAAAAGGTCTTGTAAATGAGGGAGATGAACTCACTCAAAAAGAGATTTTCAACCTTATCCTCCAACCTGGTTTTTCTATGGCTAAAGAGGTTACAGATATATCTGGTCGTGGTGTTGGTATGGATGTTGTTCAAAGAAATATAAGTGACCTTCATGGAACTATTGAGATAGATAGTCAAAAATCTAAAGGAACAAAGATAACTATTAGACTTCCTTTAACACTTGCTATCATAGATGGTTTTTTAACAAAAGTTGGCGATACAAATATGATTATCCCTTTAGATATGTTAGTTGAATGTATTGAACTAAGTAAAAATACCAAATCTCAGATGAAACGAAACAGCTATATAAATCTAAGAGGAAGTGTTTTACCTCTTTTAAATATTAGTGAATATTTTAAAATTCCACAATCTCCATTAGCAAGAAGTAATGTTATTGTTATTCAATATGGTGAACAAAAGATGGGAATAATTGTTGATGAACTTCTTGGTGAACTTCAAACAGTTATTAAACCTATGGGACAACTTTTTAAAAAGTTGAAATATTTTAGCGGTTCTACTATTTTAGGAAGTGGTGAAGTGGCTTTAATTATGGATATTCCAGTAATGATTGGAATGATGGAATCAAAACAGCAAGAGCAGATAGCTCAATAAAGGATAAATGATGTTACAAGATTTTACAATAAAAACAAAAATCAATGCTAGTGTCGGACTACTAATAGTCTTAATCTTTTCACTTTTAGGTATGAGTGTTATTTCAAGTAATCTTTCAGAGGAAAGTTTTCAATCGACAAAGACAATGGAAGAGAGTATTATTAAAAATAAAGACATTGTATCTAGCCATGAAGCATACACAGGTGATTTAGCCCGTGCTGTCTTAACTCATTCAGGTTTTGAAAAAGGTCATACAAGTCCTGAGAATTGTCTTTTAGGTCAATGGTACTATTCATTTAAAAATACGAAAGAGTTTAATGAACTTCCATCTCATATATCTCAACAACTAATCAAGATGGAACAGGAACATAAAAAAATACATACTATTGGTAAAGATTATGCTATTAATTATAACAATACGAATATAGACAGTACAATTAAAGATAAATTGCACAACTCTATTGCTATTGAGATGCCAAAACTTTTAAAATCAATAATATATAGTCTAGAATCTTATAATCATAATCTTGAAAATAAAATGGATATACTAAATACAGAGCATCAAGATATGAATAATTTTGTTAATCTTATTTTTATAATTATTTCTATAGTTGCCTTAATAATTATCTCCACTGTTATAATAATAATTAGAAACCTCATTAAAGACTTAAAATTATTCGAAAATGGAATAAATAGTTTTTTTAGTTATATAAATAAAGAAATAGTTGATATTACAATGATACAGAAAAATTCGAATGATGAGATAGGGACAATGATTGAATCTATTAATTCTAATATTGTATCTAGTAAAGAAAATATAGATAAAGATAATAAAACATTTGACACAATAGTAGATAAGCTTTCTCTGCTTTCAAATGGGGATTTTGAGAATGCAAAAA
>Ga0256842_1001984_pt1 | contig 15405 bp, 9 predicted proteins | sample 4559240metaG_FD_185973 | JGI IMG/M metagenome (GOLD analysis project Ga0256842, IMG submission 185973) | Hydrothermal vent microbial communities from Guaymas Basin, Mexico - 4559-240 | ecosystem: Environmental > Aquatic > Marine > Hydrothermal vents | place: Mexico: Guaymas Basin | collected...
TATTCCAAATTAAAATTATTAATTATAATATTTTCTATTGCTTCAATAGTCATATCAAAATCTTTTGCAATTTCTTGTATTGAACTACCTTTTTTATAAAAATTTAAAATACTTTTCTTTACTTTATTTTGAATTTCTTCTTCTCTTTCTAAAGCTCTTTCTCTTTCTAAAGCTCTTTCTTTTTCTTTTTGAGCTTTTTTACACCCAAACTCCTCTGCACTTTCAAGAGCACTTACCCTATCATGTAAAGAGGCTCTTCGCTAAGCCTTACTATATTAATGCAAACTTGTTATTTTATAATTCACAAGTTTTTATTTGAAACCTATTAAGTATCAAAAAAAATTATTGATTTTTTTTTAAGTAAGTTATATACTGCTAAATATTTGAGGTAAGGTATTTATGATAAAAGAAATATATACACAATTGTGCTTGCATAGCCAAATGAGTGGTATAAACACAATTGGGGTTGTACATTCGTTGTGTGGCATTCCCCACATCAGAGCAACCGATTAATTTCTGATACTAACGAAATAATGGGGATAATAAGAGCTAATATGACAGAATTTATAAAATATAAACAATTAAATATCAGGGATATAACTTTACGTTATTCTCAATTTAAAAGAAGTTAATATGAACTGGTTATGCAGATATTTATTAGGTCTTCCCGCAAGGAAACAAGATATTAAGGAACTTAAAACAAATTTTCCTGAATTAATTGATTATCTTGAAAAATTAAGAGAACTTCATTATCCATTTATTATTCATCCAAGAAAATTTACTGAAAATGATTTTAAGAAATGGATTTTAGCGAGTGACGAATTAGAAAAAAATAATGATACTTCTCTAAATGAATGTCCTTTTAGCAACTGTCCATTAAAAAAACAACAAGATATAAGTAATTCCCAAGAAAATGATTTACTAGAATTAATGACAATTGGTGGACATAAAAAAACACCAAAAGCATCTTTTTTTGATATGGTGAAAAAAGTTTATCAGGGAATTAATAATATAAAAAAAGTTATCTTAACCGACCCTTATCTAATCATTGATGTTAGTGCAGATGGAAATGAAGGCGGATTTAATAGTATAGTGGAGTATTTAGAAATTATAATTGACAATGCCGAAAGCAATTTTGAGTTGCAGATTTCACCTACATTAAAGAATGATAAAAATATTAACAATTTTAAAAGGTTAATAAAGAATAAATTCACCAATGTTAGTTTTTCGTATTATAAATCAAAATATAATTTTCACGATAGATTGTTAATTACTATTGATAGTCAAAATAATTATAAAGGAATATTTGGACCATCTTTTAATGGATTAAATAGTAATTCAATAGTATTATATGGTGAGTTAGAAACAAAAAACACAATGGATAGATTAAAAAAATGGTTTGAATAAATAACGACCACACAACAACGGCTATAAGCAATGCGAGCGTAAGTGATAAAATTGAAAACAATAAATAAAAATAAACGATATAACGATTTGGAAATGAAGTGCAATAAAAACCGAACTGCTCATAGCCAAGACCGTTGGAGCAATTGGTAAAAGAAATAAATTCACAAGTGTAAGGAGTGAATAATAAAACTATAAATCTTGATTAAAATCAAATGTATCTAACTATTTAACATCGTTTATAATTTGTTCTACTTCTTTAACAGATAATTTTAATGAAATGAATACTTGTTCTTTTGTTAAACCCATTTTTGATAAAATTAAAACAGCTTCTATTTTATCATTTAAAAGTTTTTCTTTGAAAAACAATCAAATAAATACATCAAAATTTAAACGGAACGGTTAAATTTTCAGCGTAAAATAAAATTTATTTTAGTTGTAGCTTACAAAAACTATTGTTTATTTAATTCATAAGAAGTTAAACCATCCCAATCTTTTGGACTTGCAGGCAAAAAATCCCCCTCTTTTTTAATTTTATTCTTATGAGTTCCTTTTTTATTACCAGGATAATAAGGAGCAGAACTATTCCAATGCTCAGGAGCCCACATCATTCCAGTATTTAAATAAGTAGGATTCGTAGACTTTATAATACCTGTATCACATCTTTTTGATGCACAAAATGAAGGAGTATCATAAGTAGAAAAAATAGCCCACCTGTAATCAAAACCACCCTTACCTACATCATAACGTCCCTGTGATGAAAAATACTTAAAACCAATTATCTGAATATTACTACTTGATGGATAAGTATCATATTCATTACCATCAGCATCAAGAAAAGCTAAGAATGTTGTTGCATGACCAGTACCATTTGTTCTGTTAAGACCAACAAAACCACCTGGCTTTAAATCTTCAAAAGGCATTGTTTCTCCCATTCCAAAATTCTTCAAAGCATCAGGAGTTCCAGAAGAATAATCATGATTTACCCATATATGTCCCTTTATATGACTACTATTTTGTATAGTCCAACTGTTAAGAGGCAGATAATCATAAACAGAATAGTCGCCCGTTTCTTCAGCATAAAGTTGCATTGCTGTTAAAACAACCTCCATTTGTGCAGACACACACATTGTCCTTGCTCCACCTGAACGGGTAATTATCCCATAATGTCCTTCTTCGTTTATATCACTATCTCCATATTCAATATCATGAGTTAAATTAGCACTTGCATAACCAAGTAACTTGTAATTTGCATATAAATAATCAACAGCCTCTAAAATATAATAATTAAAATACAAGCTATCATTATTACTACCAATAGGATTAACAACAATACTCAAATTATATTGCCCTTCCATAACATCACTACCATCAACATAACTATCCATAACAAGATAGTAATCACCTGGCTCAAGCCTAGAATAAACCGAATAATTTCCCCTTTCTATTAAAAAACTATTATCTGTTGTATTCAGTGAAGAAATTAAATGTACATCAATATCAGTACCATCTGGCTCTGGATTTTCTATACTTGCAATAAACCTTGCAGGTTCTGTTAATTTAAAATGGTAAATATATTCATGCCCACCCTCATTTAATTCGTTAGGAGGGTAACTATCAAAAAATGAACTTTGAGCATTTTTTGTATCTCTTAAATCACTGTAGTTAAATGGTAAACTTAATGTTCCAAGTTCTATTGGTTCATCAATAGTACCTGCATAATCAGGAGTGAATTCAACTGTTAAATTATAATTACCAGCTAATACTTCATTGTCGGAATTAACATAGGTATCCATTACTATATAATAAACGCCCTGATTTAAAGTTGCCTCTACTTGATAATGCCCTCTTGAAATTAACTTAAGCGGAGTTATCGATTTTAACAAATGAATATCAATATCTGTATTTTCTGGTTCTGGAAAATCAATATATGCTTTTACCTTTGTTGTTTTATCTATTTTAAATATATAATAATATTCAGGTCCACCTTCATTTAAAGTATTTGGTGGATAGTTATTTATTAATGAATATTGTGAATTTTGGGTATTCTGCTGATTTGTATAAGTTTGTGAAGTATCTATTATAAATGGGTGAATCTGACTACCATCTTGCTCTTCACAAGCATCACCAATACCATTACTATCAGTATCTGCTTGTGTTGGATTAGCGATATCCTTACAATTATCAATATCATCACTGACACCATCACTATCATTATCATTTTGGGTATCAATAGGTTTACATTCACCATTAACTTCATAATATCCCGCATCACATTTTAACTTACACTCTCCATTAATATATTCATATCCAGCATCACATTTTAGAACACATTCACCTGAAATTTTCTCATAATTGTTATTACAATACCATAAGCAATCATATACATCAGGGACATATTTTTCTCCATTATATATTTGCTCTATTTTACCATCTTTATTTATATCTTCCCAGTGACTATTATTAGGTTTTTGATTTGGACAATTTATTATTTTTTTATCTCCCTTACAAATAGAATCATTGCAATCTTTAGAGGTTTTATTTTGTTCTGTACTACACGAAATAATAAAAATTGAGAATAATAAAAATATTATTTTTTTACGATAAAGCATCTTTATCTCCTAAAACCGGTAAAGTAAAAGTAATGGTTAAACCCTTTTTATCATCATTATTTTTTGCCCATATATTACCATTATGTTTACTGATTATTTCTTTACAAATGGATAAACCTAAACCCTTTTCTGTTATTTTATTTTGAGAATTAGTACAAGTATAAAATCTTGTAAACATTCTATCTAATTCATATTCTTCAACACCAACACCATCATCAATTACATTAAATATAACATTATCATCATCACTCAAAATCTCTATTAAAATATTTGGATTATAATTAGAATGCTTTATAGAATTATTGATTAATTCAATAAGCACCATTTTAATATTCATTGAATCGCAATATATATATCTAATTGGAGTCACAATATTAGTTTCAACATTAATATCATATTTATTTCTTATTTCTAAAATTAAGGAGTTTAGTAAACTTATTATGTCTGTTTTGTAAAACTTAAATTTTATACCATTTAAATCCAATTTTGCTAAAAACAACATATTTTTAACTAGTAAATTTAGTGATTCTCCACTTGTTTTTATATTTTTAAGTATTTTTTTTATATCATTATTGTTTAATTTTCTTTCAATTATTGACGCACTGTTTAATATTATATTTAGAGGAGTAAAAAACTCATGAGAAATATTAGACAGAAACTCTGATTTTGCCATATTCGCATTTTCAGCTTCTTTTTTGGCAGCACTAAGTTCTATAGTTCGGCTTTCAACTTCTTTTTTGAGTTCTTTATTATATTTTTTTAAACTTTCTTTAGCTTCTACCTGAGATGTAATATCTTGGATAATTCCTAATGATTTTATAGGAAAACCATCTTTATCATATTTTATAATCTTTCCTGTTGAATTAACCCAGATAAACTTATCTTTATTTACATGTATTCTATAAATGTTAACAAGTAATGCATTGGACTTACTTTTAATTATTTCGTTAAGTTCTGTTTGAATTCGTTTCCAATCCTCCGGATAAACTATTTCTTTCCACTTTTTTAACGGAATAACATTAGTATTTAAATTCAACATCTTTTTAAGAGTATTGCTTATATTAAAAATTTTTAATTCTCTATTATATTCCCAAACCCCAACCCCAATAGACTTAAAGGCCTCATAATATATAAATTGAGTCTCTAATATCCTTTGCTCTAAAAGATGCCTTTCTGTAATATCTTCTTGATATAATGAATATCCTTCTAGCCTTCCAACTGAATCGAAATTTGGCTTAATTGTATTTTTATACCACTTTTTAAAAGGCTCTTCTTTAAAACTTATGTATTCACAACTACTTTTACTTGTTTTTGCATATTCAAATTGCTTTTTGAATATATTTATGTTTTCTTTATCTAGTATATCAAAAATAATTAGCTCATTATATTCTTTACCTAAATTAGAAATCTTTATATAGTGATTTTTATCAGCATAAATTAACTTACCGGGTAAAACTTCTAAAAAATTATTAAACATTATAAAATCCAACAATAACATTGTAATTCTATATTAAAATTATAAATTTTTCAATAAAATAGAATAAAAAAACAGATATTTTACATTTACGACAAAAAATTATTGACATTATGCTAAGTTACACTTATTTTATATATTAACATAGGAGGTGTATGCAAGCACTAGCTTTTATTTTAATTATAACAATTTTAATATTTATACATGAATTCGGACACTTTATATTTGCAAAATTATTTGGAGTTAAAGTTGTAAAATTTTCAGTTGGTATGGGACCTGAAGTATTAAAATATCAGGGAAAAGAAACTAAATATGTAATATCAATAATACCTATTGGAGGCTTTGTTTCCATGTTAGGACATGACCCTTCAATAGAAATAACAGAAGCTGATAAGGGTCGTTCTTTATCAGATAAAAAAAACTGGCAAAGATTTTTAATTATGGTTGCTGGTCCTGGTTTTAATTTATTATTTCCTTTTTTATTATATTTTATATATGCAGTATTCTCAACGAAACACCTTTCAGCACAAGTTGGTCAGGCAGGCATTAATAGCCCTGCATATAAAGCTAACTTAATCTCAGGAGATATAATTACCTCCATAGATAAAAAACCTGTTAGATATTGGAGCGATATATCGAGGATTGTAACACCAAATCCTGGTAAAAAAATGAAAGTTAAATATTTAAGAAACAGTAAAATATATGAAACTTATATCACAGCAACAAAAGAAAAAAATACAGATAAAATAAAAACGAGTGAATATGTTGGTAAAATTGGAATCACACCTTATTTAGATGCTCCTATTGTATTTATTGAAAACGACCAAAATACTAAGCTCAAAAATTTTGATTTAATATTAAAAATCAATAAAAAAACAATAAAAGAAACAAGGGAATTAAATCAATTTAAAAACTTAGAAACAGTCAACATAGAAGTTCTTAGACCTAAACCATTAAATTCAAATATTTTTGATTTTTTTACACTTGAAAAAGTTATACTGACCAATGTCTCAACAACTTTTATAAATAATTTATTAAATCCAGAAATGGCAATTTGGTGGGTTCATCCTAGCTCTGTTGCATATAAAGCAGGATTTAAAAAAGGTGATTATATACTTTCTGTTAATAATAAAACATTTAAATATTGGACATTTTTACAACATTACTTAACAAGACAAAAAGATACTAAAGAACTTATATTTAAAATACTAAGAAATGGTAAAAAAATTGAAATAAAAACTAAACAAAAACTGGTAAAAGGAGAAAGAGTTACCCAATCTTCATATTATGAATTAGGAATATCCACTTATTTTATAAAAGAAGCCAATCAGATTATTCCTTATATTGAAAGTAAAACTCCTATCAGTGATGCTTTTAGCGAAATGATATACCAAACAACAACAATGACATCATTAGTTTTTAAAGCCGTCATAGCTCTTGTTACAGGAAATATTTCATTTAATCACTTGGGCGGTCCTATAATGATGTATGAAGCATCTGGAATCGCATTATCTTATGGCTGGTTATCTTTACTGAAATTAATGGCAATATTAAGTATAAATTTAGGTTTATTAAATTTACTCCCAATTCCTATGCTTGATGGAGGTCATATCTTGTTTATTATTGTTGAATCAATAAGGCGGAAACCTGTGAATCAAAAATTTAAAGAAGTAGTTAGTTTTGTCGGAATAATGATTTTAGTTACAGTAATGATTCTAGTTTTCAAAAATGATATTGAGAATTTTATTTTCAAATAATTATAATTTTATTCTTTTTTGGTATTTTTATTGGTTATTTATCTAAAACACGACTTAATGTATCAGTACTAGCATTTCTTTAATTAAGAATCAAATTTTAGTTAAGCAAATTAATAAAAATCAAAAATACACCGATATTATTATATAGTAATAGATGAGGTCTCATGGAAGTATTTACTGATAATAATCTTGAATTGCTCTATAAAGTACTTTTAGAGCATTCAGATTTTGGAATTTTGATTTCAGATGAAAATGGTAAAATAATTGAAGTCAATAAAAAAGCACTAGAAATGTTGGGTTCTCCATCAAAACAATTAACCATGAAAATAAATTTATTTGATTTTAAACCACTAAGCGTATTAGGATTTTCGGATAATTTATTTGATACATTAAATAAATTTATTAAAACAGAAGGAGAAAATAAATATACTAGCAAATGGAAAAAAGATATTTATTTAGGTTATAAAATTTATCCTGTTCAAATAAATAACAAAAAATATGCTAAAATAATTTTAGAAGATTTAACTAAAATAACTAAAATAAAAAAGAAATTCAAAAAACAAGAAAAAATACTTATCAACACTTTTAATACTCTTGAGGATTTAATTATTGTGATAGATAATGAATTTAATATCATTACTTCCACATGGGAAGATGCTAGGCTCTTAAATGCTCTTGGTGAAGAAAATAAATGTTACAATACATTTTTTGGTTCTGAATCACCATGTAAAGACTGTAAGGTAAAAAAAGTATTTGAAAATAGAGAAAGTATAACTTATGAAAAACATGAGGAAAAGGGAAGATACTACGAAATAAAATTAATCCCAATTTTTGATTCTAATGGTGAAATAGAGGCGATTATAGAACATTATCATGATATTTCAGAAATGAAAAGAAAGGAAATTAAACTTAAAAAACTAAAAATGGCTATTGATAGATCAGATGAAACAATAGTAATAACAGATGTAAATGGAATTATTGAGTTTACTAATCCAGCCTTTACAAAAATAACTGCTTATACACAAGAAGAAGCAATTGGGCTTAATCCTAATATATTAAAGTCAGGTGTTCACAGTAAAAAATTTTATAAAAAATTATGGGATACTATTAGTTCTGGTAAAGTATGGAGAGGAAATTTTACAAATAAAAAGAAAGATGGAAGTTTATACCAGGAGGCAGCAAGTATTAACCCTGTTTTTGACAAAAAAGGGGAAATTATTAACTATATTGCAGTAAAAAGAGATATTAGTAATGAAATTAAACTACAAAAGCAATTAATTGAATCTCAAAAAATGGAAAGTATTGGCATTCTTGCATCTGGTATTGCTCATGAGATTAATACCCCCTTACAATATATTATGGATAATTTAACTTTCATAATGGATAATTTTAAAGAATTAAAAAAATACAAGAGTTTTATACATGCTCAAATTAAGTTAAATGAAGATATTAGAAAATATCAGGAAGAAATTGATATTGAATTTGTTGTTTCGGAAATCCCCAAAGCGTTAAAAGATAGTTTAGAAGGAGTAAAAACAATAAAAAACATAATAAACTCAATGAGAACTTTTTCTTATAAATCAGAAAATAAACAAATTATAGAAGATATCAATAAACACATAATTGCAACAACTGAAATTTCTAAGAATTATTGGAAAAACATATTAGATTTAAAATTAAACTTATCAGATAATTTACCTAAAATAAAAGTAAATACCAGTAAATTAAATCAAGTTTTTTTAAATTTAATTATAAATGCAGCTGATGCAATAAAAAATGATAAAAATAAAGATAAAAAAGAGAATAAATTAATAATTTCATCGTATATAGAAGATTATAAGCTTATAATTTCCTTTGAAGATACTGGAATAGGTATTGATGAGGAAAACAAGGATAAAATCTTTGCTCCTTTTTTTACAACAAAAACTATTGGTAAGGGTACTGGGCAAGGGTTATCAATATCTTATAATATAATTGTAAATGAACATAATGGAAATATGTATTTTGAAAGTAAAAAATACAAAGGAACTACATTTTTTATTGAATTACCTTTAAATTTGGAGACATTATGATAAAAAAAACAAAAATATTAATGGTTGATGATGATATTAGAATCCTAAGTGGTTATAAAAGAATTTTGGGTAAAGACTTTGATATTAAAATGGCTCATGACCCTGTTGCAGGGCTTAAAATTCTAAAATCTGAAGATGATATTGCTGTTATTATTTCTGATTACATGATGCCTAAAGTTGATGGTAATTTATTTTTTGAAGTTGCAAAAGAAATATCTCCTGACTCTGTTAGAATTATGTTAAGTGGAAATGCTGATTTAACAACTGCTGTTGATGCTATCAATAAATCAAATGTTTACAAATTGCTTATAAAACCTTTTCCTGCTATAGAATTAAAAAAAATTATTTTTGAGGCAATAAAAATATATAATAAAAATATGGAACTTAAGGATATTGAAGATAATATATTTTTAGTCGCCTCAAGTATTATAAAGAATCTAGTTGCAATGTTAAGCCCAAGAGATGGTTTTTTTATTAATAATATTACATATATATCCAAAATTATTGTTAACAAATTACCTTATCAAAAACCTAAAAAAATAATAATAGCCTCTTATTTATCTCAACTAGGTTTTATTAATTTACCTAATGAAATTAAATCTAAAAAATATAACAAAAAACAATTAAAACAAGATGAGGTAAAGGCATTAGAAGAACATCCTATTTTTGCTAAAAAAATTGTAATGAAGAAAGCTTTTTTGATAGATATAGCAAATGGTATTTCGTATCAAAATAAAACATTTGTACAAGCATCAACAATAAAAGATAAATTAACTGCAGATATCGCTATGGTTTTAAGGGCTGCAATAGACTACACACTTGATTTAATTTACTATGATTCAAACAAACGAGCTATTAAAGAATTAAAAAGAAATTTTATGTTGTATGATCCCAAAATTTTAAAAGTTCTAGAAGAATATGTTTTATCTTTGGACGAAAATTATAATATTGTTGAAATATCTCCTATGGATGCTAAAGAAGGTATGATTATTGCTAGAGATTTTTTTAATACTTCAAATGAATTACTTATTACTAAAGGTTCTATTGTTACAGCTCCAATAAAACTAAAATTAATTACAAGCTGTCATTTTAATATGTGTAAACAAAAATTATTGGTTAAAATAAAAGAAACTTAAATTACATATAACTATAAATTATTTCTTGACAAACTTATAACTAAAAATATATTCTACGAAATATAAATTTCCAGGGGGATTAATGAGTTTCAGAGTTTTTATTTTACTTACTTTTATTGCTATTTCGGAAGTATTGTTTTCTGCAGGTTATACCTTACCTTTATTTGGCCCTAGAGATACTGCAAGAGGAGGAGCAAGTATGGTTAAATCTGATGATTTAACTGCAAACATTAATAACCCTGCCAATATTATTAAATTAAAAGGAATTAATAGTTTCATAGGCTTAGCAGTAATAAACACTTCTGGTACTGCTGATTATTATGATAGAGATATAGAAAATGATGTTACTATGTATAAACCAATTTCTAATTCTCCTGACCCATTTTTCAATCCGACTATTGCCATTTCTGATAATTTTGGAGTAAAAAAATTTAATTTTTCACTAGCTTTTCATGGTCCTTATGCTCCTGATTATAACTACGACAAAAAATGTTCTAGAGGAGCACCAAGTTGCCCCAATAGATATTCTCTTTATGAATCAGATATTACACTTGCTAATGCACAATTTACTATAGCTTATCAAATTCTAAAAAACTTATCTTTTGGAATTGGATTAAAATTAACTTATATAAATTTTAAATATAATTTAGATTTAATAAATTCTAATGATAATGAATTAAGCTTATTAACGGGCCCTTCTAAAATAGGAGAAACAGATGCAAATTTAAAGTTTGATGTAACAGACCCAATTAATTTTAACGCAATTTTGGGTTTAACTTATGAAATCAACAAATATCTTTCTATATCAGCAACATATCAAACCCCAATTTCTGTTAATGCAGACGGAACAATGGATACAAAAATTTACAAAGACTCAAAAGCATTAACAGTTAATAACACAAAAATAGAAGGTAATAAACTAAATGTAAAATTAGAATTACCTCACCAATTTGGTTTAGGTTTTTTATTTGAAATCAAAAATACTTTTAATATAGAATTAGACTTTAACATGGAATTATGGTCTGTTCATGATAAAATCACAATAACACCTAAAAATGTTTATGCAAAATATAAAGCAATTGGTATTGAAAAAAGTATAAAACTTAAAGCTATTTCTCAAAAAAAGAATTGGAAAAATACATATAATATAAGTTTAGGTGGAGATATTATATTTTTAAATAATACTTTTATCTTATCACTTGGGGCATTTTATGAAACGGGGGCAATTCCTGATGAATATTTTGATATTAGTATCGTTGATAGTGATAAATTAGGAGTAGGAATAGGCTTTAGCTATACTTGGAATTTTTTAACTTTTAATACATCATTTGCTTATGTAGATTTTTTACCAAGAGATATCACAAGTTCAGAAGTTCATCCAGGTAATGCATTGCAAAGTGATTATCCTAGTGATTTTATTGTTGGCAATGGTAAATTTGATACAGATATACTTGTGTTTTCCACAGGATTTACTGCCAGATTCTAAAATATTAATCTCTCTTACTTGCACATTTACTTAATTCAAGCTATACTATTAGTGTGAAGAACAAGGAGGGGGTTTTATGATAATAGTAACTATTGATTTGATTGCCTTGTCTAGCTCCTCCTTGGGAACAGGGATATTGTAACTTAAGATTTTAGAACAAGGAGGGCTATGTATTTAGCGCCATTAAATTATAATAGATTTTTTAAAAAAGTCTTTGGCAAAAAAAGGATTGCAAAAGCATTTTTAGAAGATTTTTTAAATATTAAAATAAAAAGAATAGAAATTTTAAATGATAAAAACTTTATAACAGATAAATCTCTTCCTGTTGAGTTTGACTATAGATGTGAACTTGATAATGGGGAGCAAATTATAATTGAAATGCAACAGTGGTATAAAACGGATATAATAAAAAGATTTTATTTGTATCATTCATTATCTACTTCACTACAATTAGAGAAATTAGAAGAAAAGGTTATTTCTATTGATGTAGAAACAGGAAGTATTATCAAAGATAAACTTTATAACGATTTAAAACCTAGTATTACTCTTATTTGGATGGTTGATGATAACTTAGGTTTCAAAGAAGAAGATTTTATTGTATTTAAAATGGGAGTTGAAGAATTAGATGATTTTATAAAAGACGATAAATTATGGAATGATCCTATTGAAAATATACTTAAAGAAAGAAAAAGAATTTTAGAGCTTAAAAACAACAATACCAAAGATTTGGGATTTTTATCTAAAAATAAATTAATTTTTATATTTCAAAAAAATATAGTTAAGAACTTAAAAAATAAAAAGAATAAGAATTCAGGAGAATATCCTAAATGGTTTGATTTTGCTAAAAAAACTAAAAGTAAAAAAAATAAAAAGTCAGATTTTACAGAATACAAGAATGACAAATTATTTATCGATATTATGAATATGCTTCTAAAAGATAGATTAACCCAAGATGAAATTAAATATATCACGAAAGAAGAGGAGTTAAAAGAAGCTTATATTAAATATACATCTGTTATACTTGAAGCTAAAAAAGAAGCTCAAGAAGAAAAGAGAAAAGCTCAAGAAGAAAAGAGAAAAGCTCAGGAAGAAAAGAGAAAAGCTGATGAGTTTCAGAAAAAATTAGAAGAGGAAAGAAAAAAAACAAAAGAACAAATGAAGGAAGCCGTTTTAGATTTATTTAAAATGGGTTTAACAAAAGAACAAATTGCAAATTCTTTAAAGTTATCTATTAAGGAAATAGAAAAGATTATTAAAAATTAGTATTTTTTATTTCTATGATTATACTTTAAATCTAATTATTTAATTAATAAAAACAAGTGATTACAAGTATTGATAATTCATTTAAACATATTTTCATTTATAAATGTGTATTGATAAATGATAAAGTTGCTATTTTTTTTATATTTAATACTTTTAAAATATATTATTTTACGGTAATGTATAACATTACTTGGGAGGATTTATGAAAATTTTAATGTTAATATTTTTAGTAATAACAATACCATTATTTTCTAATGAATATAAAGAGTATGTCATAAAATTTAAAAACTACAATACTAACATTATAGAAAGATATAAAAAAGATTATGATATGAAAAAATATTTTTCTCTTAGCAATGAAAAACTCCTTGAGCTAAAATTAAGTGGAGAAAAGTTAAGTGGAAATAAGTTAAATGATTTAAGAACATATTTTCTAACTAATTTAACTCAGCTGGAGTATAGAAATATAAAAAAAGATAAAAACATCTCAATAAGTTATGAAAATATCAAAAATATACCTAGACCTATAGCAGAAGATATTGCTCCTGTAACAAGTAACTGGGTAAATAGCCAAGGCTATATTGATGATTTTGAGCATAATAGTGGTCTAAATGCTAAATATGGATGGCAATTTGTTGGTGGAAAAGGAAAAAATGTAACAGTTGTTGACATTGAAGGAGGTTGGACTACCGACCATGAAGATTTAGGTATAGAAGATGCAAATTTATACGATGAAAACGGTATTAATTTAACAGGAACCCCAAAAGATGGAGAAGAACATGATAATAATCATGGAACTTCTGTTTTAGGTGAAATAGCCTCTGTTGATAATGCTTATGGTACAACGGGTATTGCCCACAAAGCAAATATAAAAGTTTTAAATGATTATTCTAAAGAATATGGTTATAGCACTGCAGATGCAATTTTGCGTGGTATTTCAGTACTAGATATTGGTAGTGTTATTTTATTAGAATCTCAAAAAGGTGGACCTAATTATCATTATGATGAAAATAATCCCAATAGTCAATTTGGTTTAGTACCTGACGAATGGTATCAAGCAGAATTTGATGCTATTAAAACAGCAACTTCTAATGGCTTTATAATTATTGAAGCTGGTGCAAATGGTGAACAAAACCTAGATGACCCTATTTACAGTACTTGCAATGGTAATAACAACACATTTTGGGGAGATAAAAGTGGTACTCAACCTTGTTTTGATATTAATACAAGAGATAGTGGAGCAATTATTGTTGGTGCAGGAAATCCTCCAAGTGGAAATTATGGTATTCCAAGGGAAAAAATGTATTATACCTCTTATGGTAAAAGAGTTGATGTTCAGGCATGGGGAATGGAAATATACACTACAGGTTATGGAGATGTTTTTTACCCTAATAATGATGATAGACAAGCTTATACTAAGCAATTTGGTGGAACTAGTGGAGCAAGCCCTATGATTACAGGTATTGCCGCAGTATTGCAAAGCCGATATAAAGAAAAAAATAATGGCCAAACGCTAAGCTCTATTCAAATAAGAGAAATTTTAAAAAATCCAAATAATTCAAGGCCCCAAAATGGAGATGAAACTACAGAACACATAGGACCACAACCAGATATAGAATTAATTTTTAGAAATTACTTAAATGATGTATATTCTTGTAACCCTAGATGTAATGATTGGGAATATTGTGAGCAAGATAATGCTATTTGTAAAGTTCAAGATAATAGATGTAATAAAAATGAAGATTGTAATAGTGAATTAGATTGTAAAATAACTACTCATACTTGCGTTGACCCCTGTACTTTATTAGAATGTAAAGATTGGGAAAACTGTAATGCTCAAGCAAGAAAATGTGAATTAAAAACAGGAATGTGTAATAATAAAAGTGATTGCGAAGAAGAAGAATACTGTAATCCAGTAACTAATCAATGTATAGATTATTGTAAAAACTTAACATGCCAAGAAAACAGTACTTGTACTAGAACAGAAGATAAATCTTATGCAGAATGTGTTTGTGATACTCATTATTTAATAAATGATAATGGAATTTGTGAATATGTTGCACCTAAACCAGTTAAAAAGCCTAAAGATGATGATAGCTGTTCGTTTTCAAGTAATGGGAGTTATTTAAATTTAATATTTATTATGTTTTTTCTTTTTTTACTTAGTAAAAAAAGCTATAATTTAAAAAATAATTCTTAAT
>Ga0256842_1001985_pt1 | contig 15400 bp, 12 predicted proteins | sample 4559240metaG_FD_185973 | JGI IMG/M metagenome (GOLD analysis project Ga0256842, IMG submission 185973) | Hydrothermal vent microbial communities from Guaymas Basin, Mexico - 4559-240 | ecosystem: Environmental > Aquatic > Marine > Hydrothermal vents | place: Mexico: Guaymas Basin | collected...
CATACTCATAATATTCTTCTATTGAAAGTTTATCTAAAAAATTGTTTAATTCATGCCATTCATCTTTTTTGATTTGTAACATGATCAAAAAATCATTATTCATGTTTTGTCCATATGTGTTGCTAACTATTTAATCAATATCATTATATATAGATTAACCTAAATATTAACAATTAACTATCATCATAAATAATAGTTAAAATATGATTTTCTATTAAAACTATAGCAATATGACAGATTTTAAAGTTTTAGTGAAAATCATCTTATTTTTCTTAAATATTTCATGATAGTTAATTATTATATAGCTTGATAACTATCAAAAATGAGTGTTAATTGTTCAAAATCCTACATAACACTCATTATGATGTTTAAAGTGGAGGTAATAGTATGGAAATAAAATGAAAGCTTTTAGATTTGGTTTGTGATAAAATTAGATTTAAATCTTATAGTTATTCTACTGAAAAAACTTAAAAATAATTCTACACGATATTCGCTATAATAATAAAAAGCTTAAAAAGGTCAAGATAGATGAAAAGACTACCAGTAGGGATTCAAACATTTAGTAAAATAGTAGATGGTGATTACCTATACATAGATAAAACTAAAGAGGCTTATAAACTCATAACAGAGTATGAAGCTGTATTTTTATCTCGCCCTAGAAGGTTTGGTAAGTCCCTTTTTTTAGATACTCTACACGAAATATTTAACGGAAATAAAGAGCTTTTTAAAGGTTTATATATCTACGATAAGTGGGATTTTAGTGTAAGTTATCCTGTTATTAAAATAAGTTTCGCAGGTGATTTAAGAAGTTGCGATTCTGTTAAAAAAAGGGTTATAAACACACTAAAAAGTAACTCAGAAGATTTAGAGTTAAACTGTTTAAATGTAGATAATCCATTTGACTATTTTGAAGAGCTTATAAAAAAAGCATATAAAAAACATAACCAAAAAGTTGTTATTTTAGTAGATGAGTATGACAAAGCAATACTAGATAACCTAGACCAAATAGGTGTAGCACAAGAGATAAGAGAGATTATAAAAAGTTTATACTCTGTTATAAAAGATAACGACAGATACATAAAGTTTGCTTTTTTAACAGGGGTAAGTAAGTTTTCAAAAGCATCTATCTTTAGTGGACTAAATAACCTAGAAGATATAAGTTTAAATAAAAAGTTTGGAAATGTGTGTGGATATACTCAAAAAGATATAGAAACAACTTTTTTACCATACTTAGATGGTGTTGACTTAGAGAAAGTAAAAGTTTGGTATAACGGCTATAACTTTTTAAAAGACCCAGTATATAACCCTTTTGATATACTCCTTTTTATAAAAAATGATTTTATTTACAGAGATTATTGGTTTGAAACAGGAACACCAACATTTCTTATAAAACTCATAAAAGAGAACAACTACTTTTTACCAAAACTCTCAAACCTCGTAGTAGATGAAAAGTTAGTAACAAGTTTTGACATAGAAAACCTTGATGTAGAGGTTATTTTATATCAAGCTGGGTATTTGACCATAGATAAGATAGATATAGACGAGGATTTAGATATTGTAGAATATAAACTAAAGATTCCAAATAAAGAGGTTAAAATATCTCTAAATAATTATGTTATATCCTCTTTAGTTCAAAATCAAAATCAAAACAATATAAAACTACCAATGGTAAAAGCATTAAAAAGTAAAAATTTAGAAAACCTAAAAAACTCACTAATGGCAATCTTCTCATCAATCCCAACAGATAACTTTAGAAAAAACAATATAAAAGAGTATGAGGGATTTTATGCTAGTGTTATCTATGTTTATCTACAAAGTTTAGGGCTAGATATAATAGGGGAAGATGTAACAAACCAAGGTTACATAGACCTAACTATTAAAATAGAAAATATCATCTATATTATAGAGTTTAAAATGGGAACAGCTAACGCACTACAACAGATAAAAGATAAAAAATATTATGAGAAGTACCAAAACCAAGGTAAAGAGATATATTTAGTTGGTATAAATTTTAAAGATAAAAATATATCTTTATTTGAGTGGGAAAAGTTGTAATTAGAGTTGAACTAAATTCAACTCTAAAGATTCTTAAAACTGAATCATCCCATTTACTGGACTTGAAGCAGTAGCATAAGGTTTTTTAGCGATTCTTCCAGCTAAGTAACTCATACGACCAGCTCTTACAGCGTGTTTCATAGCTTCAGCCATAACCATAGGGTTTTGAGCTTGAGCAATAGCAGTATTTGTTAAAACACCATCAGCACCTAACTCCATAGCATAAGCAGCATCACTAGCACAACCAATCCCAGCGTCTACAATAACTGGAAGATTTACAGCTTCACGGATAAAAACAACATTGTAAGGATTCTGAATCCCTAAACCAGAGCCAATAGGAGCAGCAAGAGGCATAATAGCGTGAGCACCAGCATCTTCAAGTCTTTTAGCCATAATTGGGTCATCAGAAGTGTAAGCCATAATTGTAAAACCATCTTTAGCTAAAACTTCACAAGCTTTAATTGTTTCTAAAACATCAGGGTAAAGAGTTTTTGAAGTATCTCCAATAACCTCTAGTTTTATTAAGTCAATTCCAGTAGCTTCACGAGTAAGTCTGAAAGTTGTAATAGCTTCTTCAGCAGTTACACAACCAGCAGAGTTTGGTAAAAATTTTACATTTGTTCCAGCAAAAGTATCTCTAAGATTCTCTTTATCTGGATCAGTGATGTTTAAGCGACGAACAGCAACAGTGATAAGTTCACTACCACTTGCTAATGTAGCATCTTTTGTCATCTCAAAAGAATCATACTTTCCACTACCAACAATAAGACGAGAACCTAACTCATATTTTCCAATTTTTAAAATGTTATCCATCCGTAATATTCCTATTTATTTAATTTTTTAATTTATATCATAAGCTATCTTAATTGTACTTAATGATTTTTGATTATCTCTAAAAACTCTTCCCCAAATTGATTGTATTTTTTCTCACCAACACCATTTACATCTAACATAGAATCTTTATCAAAAGGTTTCTCATTTGCTAAATGTTTAAGTGTTTTATCTCCAAATATAATGTAAGCTGGAACACCAAAATCACTAGCTAACTCAGCTCTTTTAACTCTAAGTGATTCAAATAGCTCCTCATCATATTCAAAATCATTAACCTGCTTAATTTTTTTCTCTTTTACAGATACTTTAAGTCTTGATGATTTTATATCTACTCTTTGTTTCCCTTTTAAAATATCAATAGCATCATTTGTAAATTTTAAAACACTAAATTGACCAATTCTTAAAATACTAAGCTCTAAAAGTCTTTCCAATATTACAAACCACTCTTTTTTAGTAACATGAGTACCGATTCCATAAACAGATAAAGAATCTGCTTTATTTGTCAGAATCTTATGCTCTTTTGAGCCTCTTAAAACATCTATAATATAGTTTTTTCCAAAACTCTGTTTTGTTTTTGCTATGGCACTTAGTAACATTTGTGATTGAGTTGTAATATCTTGTCTATCATCATTGAAGCTTAAACAGTTATCACATCTATCTTTACAAGGTTCTAACTCATTATCAAAATACTCAGCTAGTTGTTTATGAAAACATATCTCGCTAGTGGCATATTTATAGATAGAATCTATCTTTGAATCTAGATGATTCTTATACTCTTGGTTTGCAATATCTTCTAGAAATTTTCTTTGCATCACCATATCTGCTGTGTTAAAAAGTAGAAGAGTTTCAGAATCTTCCCCATCTCTACCAGCACGACCAATCTCCTGATAATAGTTCTCTTGTGATTTTGGAAGTGACATATGTACTACAAATCTTATATCACTTTTATCTATCCCCATTCCAAAAGCTATGGTAGCCACCATAATATCTACTTTATCATTGACAAAGATTTTAAAGTTTTGTTCCCGTATATGTTGAGGAAGTCCAGCATGATAAACAAGAGATTTGAATCCACTAATATTTAAAAAATTACTCAACTCTTCAGCTTTTTTCCTAGAACTAACATAGATGATTCCACTCTCATTCTTATGTCTAGATAAAAAATCTTTTAGTTGTGCCTGACCATTTGTAATTCTTCTACTCGCAGATATAAAGATGTTTTTACGAAATACTTGCCCTTTTAAAAGGAGAGGATTCTCTAATCTTAACTCTCTTAAAATATCATCAGTTACATGATTCGTGCTTGTAGCTGTAAAAGCACAAATATTTGAATCTGGAAAATTAGCTTTTAAATTACCTAATGCTCTATAATCATCTCGAAATTCATGTCCCCATTGGGAGATACAGTGAGCCTCGTCAATTACAAAAAAGTTTATATTCAAAGCTCTTAAAAAGTTTAAAGTCCACTCTGTATTTAGTTTTTCAGGAGAGAGGTATAAAAATTTTAACTCACCCATCCTAGCACTATAAACAATAGCATCAATATCTTCACGACTTTGAGCAGAAGAGATCATATCGGCACTAATCCCTTGAGCTTTTAAAGATGAAACCTGATCTTGCATAAGAGCAATAAGTGGAGAGACAACTATACTAATTCCATCTTTTATGAGTGTAGGGAGCTGAAAAACCAAAGATTTTCCACCACCAGTAGGGAGAATCATAAGCAAATCACGATTCTCTAAAATCGCATCTACCCCCTCCTCTTGTAACTCTCTAAAACTATTATGTCCAAAGTTATCTTTTAAAACTTTATATTTTATATCTGAATTAATGTTAATTTTCCTAATTGTAATAAAATGACAAAAATCAATAATTTTCATTATATTATTTTGTACTATAATTTCATTTACGAGAACAACTTGGTGTAATTTATGGAGTGGTAAAAAGCTTTTGAAGGTTAGAGGATTAATTACCCTCTAACTTTTTTTTTGCCCTCCCAAATTACATCAAGGGGGATTTTATGAATAAGTTAGTTCTCGTAATACTACTTATGTCTAACGACACCTATGTTTCACTAGCATAGTCAAGGGATTTATTTCCCTTGTCTCCCATATCTTTTATATACTAAAAATGTGTATTTATGGCATCAACTTCATTCCAAGTTAGAGATGAACTTTGTGAAGGACTTTTTGTTTGGTGAGCTATTATATGAGATACATATCTAGCGAACATATCTGTCTCCACATTTACCTTAGAACCCTTTTTATAGTTTTTAAATAGTGTCTCTTTCATTGTATGTGGGATGATAGTAAGTCTAAAAGAATCTGCACTCACATTATTAACAGTTAAACTTACACCATCTATTGTTATAGAGCCTTTTGGAACAACAAAAGGAATCTGTTTAGTTGGTATATTTATAAAAACATCAAAAGAATTTCCATTGTTTTTTATCTCTTTTATAGTTCCTACACAATCAATATGCCCCTGAACCACATGCCCCTCGAACCTATCACCCATCATCATTGCAGGTTCTATATGAACCTCGTTTTTATAGTTTTCCATAGCTAAAAGCTTTTGAGATTCTGGAGATAACTCAACAGAAAAACCATCACCTAAAACTTCTATAACAGTAAGACAAGCACCATTTATAGCGATAGAATCACCTATCTTTGCCTTATGTTTAGATTTTATACTCAAAGTACTTCCAACCAAACTTTTAACATTTGCTATCTCTCTTATTAAACCTGTGAACATCTATTTCCCTCTTTAAATTATTTTTTACTTTAACACAAAATCATTACATTTGAATCTCTATCTGTTCTAAATTTGAACTATCTTTTGCTCTACTAAGGGCATCCTCTAATTTTTCCATCATAGAATCATAAGTATCAATATCCCCATATTCTGTTATACCAAAAGAGATACTATTATTATTATCTATCTTTTTTTCTTTAAATAATATCTTAAACTTTTCAGCCAACATCATAGCTCCACTAAGAGATGTATTTACAGTAACTACAATAAATCTACCATCATTAAATTTTCCAAAATAGTCATTTTCACGAATTTCACTATTAATTACTTCACCAAATTGTTTATAAATCTCATCATTTGATATATCTAAATCTATCATAATGCAAGAAAATTCTGTTTTATATCTTTGCGCACGAGATAACTCTTTTTCAATTATATCTTCAATAAATGTTTGATTATATGCACCTGTTAAAGAATCCTTTTCCAATAAATCAACTAAATTGATAGCTGTTAGCTTTTTATCTTGATCATTGATATTTTGAATATCACTCTTGTACTCAGATTCATTTAGATTTATATGTATCATTAAAAAGATAGTATAAATAAATGTTGTTAGTAAAACATTACCTGTAATTATTGCATCAAACATCTCATTATAAATAAAATCATCAGGAAGAGAATGCACCATAATAATTGCTAATGCCCCTTTTGCTCCTGAAAATGTAAGAGCTTTTGTCCATCTGAAAGGTAATTTAATTCTCCAATTCATTAATCCAATGGCAAAAAATCTTATAATAGTTGTAAGTAAAAATACAATAAGAATCTCTTCTGAATATCTAAATAGCATATCAATATCTATCAAACTAGCAACTATCATAAAAACAATAGCATTAGCAAAGATTCCTATAAATTCTGCCTCTTTTTTATACTCTCTAAATCCTCTTTTTGTTAATGCAGGAGCAGTTCTTATCAACTCTAAAAGGGTTGATTCTATATTGTTATTATCATATACATTTTTTATTCTTTTTTGTGATAATTCTTTTTTAACTAAGAACTTAAATGTTAGAACAGAAGCAACAATTGATAAAATACCAGCGATATGAAAATGCTCAGCACTCATAAAAGATATGATTACAATCAGATAAATTACTAAAAACTGATCAAAAGAGTTTTTCAGTATCTTAATAAAAAAGTATCCAATAAATGCCACAACAACACCAATAATAGTAGATAAGAAAAGAACTTTAACTAGAGTTGTATTTACACTCAGTAGACTCAAATCACCCCCACTAATCATTGGTAGTGCTATAAAATAAAAAATAATCAATGATGTAACATCATTAAAAAGAGATTCTGATTCTGCATAAATTTTTAATTTTTCAGGAAGCTTGAATTTAGACATAATACTTGCAACAGTAATAGCATCAGTAGCCATAAGCATCGAGAATAGAGCTATCATCATCCCTATTGTTAAACTATACTCAGGAAGTAAAAAAGGTGTTATAAATACAGCAATAGCGATAGAACCAATAACAGCGACTACGGCTAAATAAATTATCTCTTTATAATGTTTTTTTAATTCAGTTACAGATATATTTAAAATATCTGGCAATAAAATTATTGGTAGCATCAGATACAATATATTATCAAACTCATCATCTGACACTGTTAAAATATCTGGTATTATAAAAGATAATAAAAATGAAAGCACTATTAATGTTAGAGTTGTAGGGATTTTAGTAGATGTTTCTATAACCCTAGAAAGCAAAATAAAAATTAATAAAATTGTAAATAGTATAAGCATAATTAGAATATTATCATAAATATATGAAGTTAATTTTATAGTTTTAAATTTATAATGATAAAATTCGCCTAAAATAAATATGAAGAAGTATAATGAATTATGATGTAATAGTTATAGGTGGGGGTCATGCTGGTGTTGAAGCTGGATTGTCATCTGCTAGAATGGGTAATAAAACTTTAATGATTTCGATGTTAGCTGAAAATGTTGGAGCTACATCTTGTAATCCTGCTATCGGTGGTTTAGCAAAAGGGCATCTGGTTCGTGAACTTGATGCTCTTGGTGGTGAGATGGGGCTTATTACAGATGAGGCTGGGATTCAGTTTAGAATCTTAAACCAAACAAAAGGTCCAGCTGTTCGTGGCTCACGGGCTCAAATAGATATGGACAAATATAGAATCATTGCAAGAAATGTGGTTTTAAACACTAAGAATCTTGATTTAGTGCAAGAGATGGCAGAATCTTTGCTTATAGAAGATTCTGTGGTGGTTGGTGTTAAAACTGATTTACTGAACGAATATAAAGCTAAAAGAGTGATTATCACAAGTGGAACATTTTTAAAAGGAATCATCCATATTGGTGAAGTACAACAAGTTGGTGGTCGTTTTGGTGAGCAAACAAGTATAAACCTTAGTGATTCACTTAGAGATGATTGTGGACTTACTATTGATAGACTAAAAACTGGAACTTGTGCGAGAATAGATTCTTCAACTATTGATTTTTCTGTGATGGAGGAGCAAGGTGGTGATGAGATTCCAAACCCTTTTAGTTTTAGAACTAACCGTGAAGAGTTTAGAGCAACTAAAAAACAGCTTCCTTGTTATATAGCTTACACAAATGAAAAAACTCATAATATTATAGAATCTAATTTTTATAGAGCTCCACTTTTTACTGGTCAAATAGCTGGAAAAAGCCCACGATATTGCCCAAGTATAGAGGATAAAATCTCTAAATTTCCAGATAAAGATAGACACCATCTTTTTATTGAACCACAAACTATTGACAATACTGAGTGTTATATAAATGGTATGAGTACATCACTTCCCCCAGAAGTTCAAAGAGAGATGATAGAATCTGTTCCAGGGATGGAAAATGCGAAGATAGTTCGTTATGGGTATGCAATAGAGTACGATTTTGTAGATCCTCGTGAGCTGAAACACTCTTTGGAAACTAAAAAAATCAAACATCTTTACTTAGCAGGTCAGATAAATGGAACAACTGGTTATGAAGAAGCAGCTGCACAAGGTTTGATGGCTGGAATCAATGCTTCACTCTCACTACAAGATAAAGAGCCTTTGATTCTTAGAAGAGATGAAGCTTATATCGGTGTTTTGATTGATGATTTGGTAACAAAAGGGACAAAAGAACCATATAGAATGTTTACATCTCGTGCAGAGTATAGACTTCTTTTAAGAGAAGAATCGGCAGATACTAGACTAAGCCATTATGGAAATGAACTAGGTCTTGTGAGTGATGAATTGTATGAATCTGTACAATTAAAAGATAAGCAGATAAAAGCTGGTGCGGCACTTCTTGAAGAGATAAACTTTACACCAAATAAAGAGTTTATAGCAAAATTAGAATCTATGGGTGAACAACCCATCAAAGATATATCAACAGCACAACAGCTTATCGCTAGAAAATCGTTTGATGTTGAGAAAATGCTTCAACTTGTTCCTGAACTAGAGAAATATGATGAGTATATAAAAGAGGAGATTCTAGTAGAGGGGAAATATGCTCGTTATATAGATAAGCAGAGTTTAGAGATTGAGCGAATGAAAAAATATCTTAAAATCTCCATCCCTGAAAACTTTGACTTTAAAAAAGTGAGTGGATTGAGTAAAGAGGTTGTGGAAAAACTAGAGTCGTTTAACCCACCAACTCTTCAATCAGCGATGAATATTAGTGGAATCACTCCAGCAGCAGTTGAAATATTACACATATATATAAGAATAGATAAGAAAAACAAGAAGTAGTAATTTAACTTTTGTTTTGGTATAATTATTTTGTGAGAACAACTTATTGTAGTCTATGGAGTGGTAAAAGCTTTATGAGGTTAGAGGATTAATTACCCTCTAACCTTTTTTTTTGCCCTCCTAGACTATACTAAGGGAGATTTTATGAATAAGATAGTTCTCACACTACTACTTATGTGTATTTTTACACCTATGCTTTATTAGCATAGTCAAGGGAGTTTCTCCCTTGTCTCCCCTTAAATTTACAAAATATAAATTTTAATTATCAGGAAACAATAATGAGAACTTTTTACTATGTACATACTGGTCACCGTATAGGTTTAGATAGGTTTCGTAGAGCTTGTGCGATTATAAATTCACTAGGTGATGTTGATATTACACTTTTGTGTTCAGATTTTAGAATCGCACAAATTGCAAATAAATTTGGGATTAAAAATGCAGTTGGATTAGATGTCGTTAGAAATATCCCTCAAATTTCACATTTTGGTGATCAAATAATTTTTGATTCTGAAGAAGCCAACCCTATTATGCTTGATGATATGAGAAATTATTTTTCAACTTTCATCAGAGTAAGTGATTCTATTGATGATAAAAAAGATGATAAAGAGTTGTTAATCTCTCCATATTTAAGTGGTGATGGAATCTGTAATAGTTATGCAGTGGATGATAAGTTTTTCAAAAAAGAGGACAAAACTATAAAGTTATCATTCTTTTTTGGTGATGATGATTACTCAAAAGATTTAGAGAAAAATCTAGATTTTTTAGATGGTCTAAATCCTGATTTACAACTAGGATTTTATTACTTTTTAGATTATGAAGATTCTTTAAAAGAAAAATTTGAAAATTATCATGAGGCAGAAGATTATGAAGAGATGATTAAAAAAACAGATGTTTTAATCACAGCATCACCTCAAGCAGTTCTAGAATCTTTGGCTAGTGGTGGTAAACCTATCTATTTTCAAAGAGAGGATTATACTAGAGATTTTAATCAATTATTTAAGAGTTTAAATATACCTATAATATATAATTATGATAACAAAGAAATTATACGAATTATTAATACAATTAATGATAATAATTACTCTATCATTGTAAAAAATGGTAACATTATTAATAGTTTTATAAAAACTAACTTAATTTTTTAACTACTTAAATTTTCTTTATGTGTATTTAGGATATAGTAAATCCTTAAAATTCACACAAGTGAGCAATTATGAAAAACAATAACCGTAGAGGTTTTATGGGGAAAGCATTTGGTGCTGTTGCAGCAGTTGGTGCAGTAGGTTCATTGTACGCAATGAAAAAATCTTGGGATCCACTTCCAAGTGTAAAAGCAGCAGGTTTTACAACTCTTGATATGTCTATATATGAAGAGGGTGTAATGGTTACTGAAAAATGGAGAGGGAAACCTATCTTTGTTTTAAAGCAGTCTGCAGAGATGCTTAAAAAAGCAAAAGAAAATCCAAGAGATATTGAAAGACTTGTTGAAGTTGATGGTTCTCACTATATGATGTGTATAGGTCTTTGTACTCACTTAGGTTGTATTCCAGCATTTAGACAAGATAAAAACGATTTTAAATGTGCATGTCATGGTGGCGAATTTGATGCATCTGGTATGGTTCAATTAGTTCCACCACCACGAGGTTTTGATATACCTCCATTTAAAATTGATGGTACAAAACTGGTTCTTGGTGAAGTTGGTCCAGAGTGGCAAGCAATGAAAGATAATGGCATTACGCTGTAAATAAGAGGAGGAAAAATGGCACATTTTACAAAAGCAACAAGTGTTAAAGATTGGTTTAACCAACGATTAGCAGTTGAAAAAGTTGAAAAAGTTATGATGTCGGAGTATTGGATTCCGAAAAATATTAACTTTTTATGGGCAATGGGTATGGTTCTTGTAATCACATTCGCAATGCTTCTAGTTTCTGGTATATTTTTATTAATGTACTATGTTCCAACAGTTGATGGAGCATTTGATAGTGTAAACTATACTATCATGAGAGAGGTTGATTTTGGTTGGTTATGGAGACATGTTCACGGTGTTGCGGCATCTGTTGTTTTCTTGATTATCTATATTCACATGTTTACAGGTATCTACTACGGTTCTTATAAGAAAGGTCGTGAGATGATTTGGATCTCTGGTATGCTTCTTTTCGTAGCATTCTCAGCTGAAGCATTTTCTGGATATATGTTACCATGGGGTCAAATGTCTTACTGGGCTGGTATGGTTATCACTAACTTATTCTCTGGTGGTTCATTACACGCTGATGGTCTTGTTGAGTGGATTCGTGGGGATTATGTTCCTGCACAAGCTTTCCTTGGTCGTTTCTTTATGTTACATGTTCTTCTTATACCTTTAGCTATAATCGGGCTTATAGCTCTTCATTTTGGTGCTTTAAGAATTCCACATGTTAATAATCAAGATGGTGAAGAGATTGACTTTGATGTTGAATCTGAAAAATATTTAGCTGGGAAAAAAGCTGAATCTAAAGTTATGAGATTTGCAAACGATTTTATGGCAAAAGATTTAATGGTTGTTGGAATATTCTTAGTATTTTTCTTTTACTTAGTATTTTATAATTATGGTTTTGCAATGGATCCAGTTAACTTTGATCCTGCTGATGGTCTTAAAACTCCAGCACATATTTACCCTGAGTGGTATTTCTTATGGTCTTATGAGATTCTTCGTCCATTCAATATTGATTTAGGTTTAGTATTATTTGCATTTGCACAAGTTATTTTTGTTCTTTTACCATTCTTAGATAGAAGTCCAAATAGTGTACCTGCTAATCGTCGTGGTCTGTTTGGTATTTGGTTTTGGGTAATGATAGTAAATCTAATTGTGTTAACAGCTATGGGTAAACTACCACCAGAAGGTATCTTTAGTACAATTGGTCTTGTTTCTGCGATACTTTTCGTTGTTCAGTGGCTTGCACTACCATTTATTACAAAATTCGAAAAAAAAGTATAGGGAGATAAACATGAAAAATAAAGAACCATTAATATTAGGTGTTGTTGTTTTCTTTACACTTGTAACTTACTATTTGGTTGAGCCTTTCGCTCACCACCAAATGCATAAACATGTAGAAAGTGAAGGTTTTGAGTATGCTGATATAGCTAAATTTACTCCAACTACAAATGTAGCTCACGGTAAAGAATTGGTTACAAGTAACTGTACAGCTTGTCACTCTATCAATGTAGAAAATATGCCTGCTCCTATGGATGCAGTTACATCTGCAGCGACTTATGGTGTTAATCCTCCAGATTTAAGTAATGCTGGTGTTGTATATGATGCAAAATATTTAGCTGCATTTATTGCTAATCCTGCAAAAGCAGCAAATGTATCACATAAATTTAATGATACTAGACCGCATCCAATGCCTTCATACAACTGGATGCAAGCATCTGAAATTTCAGATATGGTAGCTTACTTACAATCTATTGCTGTTAAAGCTAAAGATTTGACTCCAGCTATGGCTTATGAAAATGCTTGTGGTAGATGTCATGCTGTTCATTATGAAAAATGGACTCAACTAGGAACTAAACCTGCATTTAAACATGAAAAAGATGGTTTAGCATATGACATTAAAGTGATGGAATATGAAGATTCTATCAAAGCTTATATGGGTAAATTACCTCCAGATTTAAGTATGTATATCCGTTCTCGTAATGAGCATTTCATCTCTACTTTAGTTGAAAATCCTCAAAACCATTTAGCTGGAACTGCTATGCCTCGTGTTGGTGTTAGTGCTGAAACTATGGAAAAAGTGATTGAACATTTAGAAGATGCTGGTGATGCTAAGCGTCATGAAAGAGAAGCTGTTGGTAAAAATGTAATGATTTATATCGTTATTTTTGCTATCTTTGCTCTTCTTTGGAAAAAACAAGTTTGGAGAGATTTACACTAAGCTGTAAAACTTTTCACTCTATTAAAAAGGCTAGGGGTTCTCCTCTAGCCTTTTTTTTTGCCAATTTTTTAGATATAATTTTAATTGGTAACAAGAAGAAACCTAAATCTGAATGGCTTTCAGATATTTAAAGTAAAGGTTAAGACTTTGGTCTTAACCTTTTTTTTTGGCAATTTTTTGGCAAAGGATGGGGTGGGAGAGGAACTTTAAATAAAGGTTTCTTCTTTGTTAAACCAACTAATAGTAGCTTTTTTAGTTTTAATGGTGTTTACACCAAATTTATATTAAATCAAAAATAGAGGGACTAGCCACCCTCTAGCTATTATTTAATCATATATTTTAGGAAATTCAATGACAACAATAGATGAAAAAGAAATTTTAGAGATAGAAAAACTAAAAGCTGATTTGATTAAGGTTACACAAAACATTAATTTAGATATGAAAAAATTTGATATAGAATTAAGTAAAAAATCTTATGAAGCTTGGAGACTAGCATTTTATGGTGTTGCTGTTGGTGCAGGTGGTACATTTGCTATTGCTAAGACATTACAAATATTACAATCAGTGTAAATTATGAGATTCAGAAACCTAAAAAAACAAACAAAAAATAAAAACACTAAAATTAAGAAGATTGCAGAAGAGTTCCAAACTGCAAGATTTACAGATAGAATAAAAGCATTTATAACAGATATGTTTATGATATATATCCCTATACTATATACAATTACTTATCTATTTTTAGATGGTAAGGATGATTTTCAATCATCTCAACTTGCACCACTAATAGGTGTTGCTATTTATGGAATTATATATGCCATTTTTGTGAGTAGACTTGGTCAAACTCCAGGGAAAAAAGCTTATCAGATAAAGATAGTAGATAATGCAACACATAAGAACATAGGATTCTTTAGAGCAATATTTCGTTTTTTATCTTTTTTAGTATCTGCTACATTTCTCTTAGGATTACTTTTACCTCTATTTAGAAAAGATAATCGATCACTTCATGATTTGATGAGCAATACAATTGTTATCATAGAAAAAAGATAACTGTTAACTAAAAAAGAGTAGCTATAAAACTACTAAACTCCGGAAAAGTAAACAAATTGTAACTAATTTATAACTTTTACATAGAATTTAAACTAAAATTAAATTTCATCTTTGTATACTCTTGTTTCCAAAAGTATTATGCTCATTATTGCTAATACAAAAACAACAGGAGAATATAAATGAAAAAAACTTTAATTTCTTTAGCGACTGCGTCGTTAATCGCTTCATCTGCAATGGCAGCTGATAAAGGTATCGATATCGTAGTTAGTGGTCAAGCAACAGTTTACTATGAGTCTCATAGTGAAAATGGTAATAAAGATGACAATACTATTTTTGATCAAGATAACTCACAAGCTAATGTTGGTATCCAACTTAACTTAGGTGCTGATCTTGGTAACAACTTCACATTTGGTTCACAATTAACTTACCTTGGTACTGCTGGTTTAGAGAAAAACTTAGTATCTGGTGTTAAACAACAAGCTGATGCAGCTGTTATCCAAGAGGGTGATACTACAAGTGATATCGCTTTAACTAAAATTTTCATAGCTAAAAAAATTGCTAACACTACTGTTAAAATTGGTCGTCAAGAGCTTCCTAAGTCTCTTTCTCCATTAGCATTTACAGAGGGTTGGAATGTATATAAAAATACTTTCGATGCTATCTTAGTTGTAAATACTGATATCCCTGATACAACTTTAGTTGGTGCTTATGTTTCTGGTGGAACTGGTATGTCACTAAATACTACTAATGATTTAGTTGTAGCAAGTACTCTTGGTAATGTTGAAGTTAACGGTGAAGCATATATGCTAACTGTTCAAAATAAATCAATTCCAATGACTACTGTAACTGCTTCTTACTATATGTTAGATAATGTAGCTGGTAGTGAAACTCCTAATTTTGGTACAGATGCAGATGCTATGTGGTTAGATATTGCTGTTGCTGATAAATCTTTACCAATGGGTCTTAAAGTTGGTGCTCAAGCTGGTCATATAGCTACTGATGATCTTGGTGCTGTAAAATTTGAT
>Ga0256842_1001986_pt1 | contig 15393 bp, 15 predicted proteins | sample 4559240metaG_FD_185973 | JGI IMG/M metagenome (GOLD analysis project Ga0256842, IMG submission 185973) | Hydrothermal vent microbial communities from Guaymas Basin, Mexico - 4559-240 | ecosystem: Environmental > Aquatic > Marine > Hydrothermal vents | place: Mexico: Guaymas Basin | collected...
ATATTAGACATGGAATATCTAAAAATCAAAAGGGCATTAATAAGTGTTACAGACAAATCAAAACTTATTGATTTTGCTAGATTTTTAGCAGATCATGATGTAGAGTTGATCTCCACTGGGGGAACAAAGAAAAAACTGGAACAAGCTGGTCTAAAAGTAATGTCTGTTAGTGAGATAACAAAATTCCCAGAGATATTAAATGGCAGGGTGAAAACCTTACATCCTCATATTCATGCTGGCATCTTGGCAGATAAAGACAACCCTGATCATATGGAAACCTTAAAAAGATTAAATATCAAGCCATTTGATCTAATATGTGTTAATCTTTATAATTTTGAAGGTGCTTTAAAAAAAGGATTAAAAGACAAAGAATTAATAGAAGAGATTGATATTGGTGGCCCAACTCTACTCAGAGCAGCTGCCAAAAATTATCATTCAGTAGCAGTGGTGCCAGATATATCCTTTTATGAAGTAGTGATGCAAGAACTAAAAGCAAATGACTTTTCAATCTCTGTGGGTTTGAGGAAGAAAATGGCAGCAAAGGTCTTTGAAATAACATCAAATTATGATAAACTCATAAATAAGGCTTTATCAGAAGATTAATAAAATAACCAAAAAAATTAGACAAGGAGGTGCAGATATTAGTTTTAAACTTTTTGGAAATACTAGTGGTATATCAAAGACACAAGAAAAAAGATTATTAAAACTCTATTTAAGGAGGTTCCCTGAAGATCTGCCATACACAAAAGAACAGGCGTGGGAACTGAGCACTCTTACACAAGATATTAAAAGACATATTGGACTTTTAATAGATAGACGAGGCAGAGTAACCAAAATTATAGTTGGGGACAACGAAAAAATAATCATTCCTGATTTGGGAAGAGTAAGATTTAAAAGTGGTAGATTAAGGGGAGTTAGACTCCTCCACACCCATAAGGGTAAGACATTACTTACACAAGATGATTTAATGGATCTGGTGTTTTTAAGGCTAGATTCCATTGCTGTGCTCACTGTAGATGATCAAGGAAGACCTGATAAATTCCAGTGGGCATATATTTTGCCCTCAAATCAGACAAATAGATTATATCATTTATCAGAACCTATTTTTTGGGATAAGGTGAATATCAATTTAAAAAAGAGTGTTGAAGCATTAGAAGAAGAGTTATCACGAGTTGAGTCCACAGGTTTTGCTGGACAAGAAAATGAAAGGGCACTTTTAATAAGCGTAGGGACTGAACCAAAACAACAACAAGAAAGATCACTAAGGGAATTAGAAGATCTGGCAAAAACTGCGGGAGTTATTGTTTGTGGAAAATTGATTCAGAGAGTGTGTTCTGTGAATCCCAAATATATTTTGGGAAAGGGAAAGCTTGCTGAACTTGAAGTGATGTGTTTGCAGACAAATGCAAATGTCCTTATATTTGACAGGGAACTAACCCCATCACAAATAAACAACTTAGCAAAGATAACAGAAAGAAAGATCATAGACAGGACACAATTAATATTAGACATCTTTGCCCAACATGCAAAAAGCAAAGCAGGTAAATATCAGGTGGAACTTGCTCAATTGGAATATACACTTCCTAGACTTATTGGCAAAAACAGGGCCCTAAGTAGACTAACTGGAGGAATTGGAGGAAGAGGCCCTGGAGAGACTAAGCTGGAACTAGATAGGAGAAAGATAAAAGAAAGAAGGACGAGACTTATAAAAGAATTGGAGAGGATCAAAAGACACAGACTTCACACAAGGCAGAGAAGACAAAAACTAAGATTGCCAATTGTATCTTTAGTGGGATATACTAATGTGGGAAAATCCACTTTATTAAATGCCCTTACATATAGTGAGGTATATACAGCTAACAAATTGTTTGCTACGTTAGACCCAACATCGAGAAGGATCCGTTTTCCAGAGGAAAAGAAAGCAATAATAACAGATACTGTTGGTTTTATAAAATTTCTACCAGATAAATTAAGAGAAGCATTTATGGCAACACTTGAGGAATTATATAACTCAGATGTATTAGTGCATGTGGCAGATGCATCTCATGAGGAAGTTGAAATGCAGATTGAGGCAGTGGAAGAGATATTAAAAGAGATGAAAATAAATCATATTCCCAAGATATTAGTTTTAAATAAAATGGATTTGATTGATGAGGAAAGAAAAACAAAACTAAAAAACCTATATCCAGAAGCTATTTTTGTATCGGCAACTACTAAAAAAAATTTGGACAAACTTGTTGAAAAAATATCCAAAATTCTTCCTGCAAAGACAATTTCATATTCAAAAGAAGAAAAAGTAGTGGTGACAGAATGACAAAAAATAAGTTAAAGGCCAAATTAATAGATTTAAAAGATTTCTTAAAACTAAAAAAAGAAAAGTTTCAAACTAAAACCATTGTTTTTACAAATGGATGTTTTGACATTCTACATCGTGGACACGTGGAGTATTTAGCTAGGGCAAAGTCTTTAGGAGATATATTGGTGGTTGGAATAAATAGTGATTCATCGGTTAAAAGATTAAAAGGAGAAAAGAGGCCTATAAATAACGAAATAGATAGGGCTATAGTCTTGTCCTCACTGGCATGTGTAGATTTTGTAATAATATTTGAAGAAGATACGCCTTATAATCTAATAAAACAAATAAGGCCCAATATACTTGTTAAAGGTGGAGACTGGAAAAAAGACCAAATAGTGGGAGCAGATCTGGTTACAAAAAATGGAGGTCAAGTTTTTAGTTTGCCATATCTTAAAAACTACTCCACCTCAAAAATAATAGAAGAGATATTGAGAAAACACACTAAAAACCAAATTTAATAAGGGAGGGATAAAATGGGAGAAAAAAAGATAGAGCGTATATTATGCGCAATAGATTTTGCAGAAAATTCAAAGGAAATTGTTGATTATGCCAAGACTTTCCAAAAGGCATTTAATTGTGAAATTCATGTGATTTATGTTGCTCCTACTCTATCTCAATATATAGGGTTTCAAATATCACCAAGTTCTATAGAAGATTTTGTTGGAGAAATAATTAAAGGTGCCCAAGAGACAATGGATAAGTTTATTGCAGAAAATTTCCCTGAAAACCACAAAGTCAAAGGAGAGGTCCTTACAGGATATGCTGCTGAAGAGATAATTAATTATGCAAAAAACAATCAAATAGATCTAATTATCATGGGAACCCACGGACGAACAGGTATAGACAAGATTTTGTTTGGCTCAGTGGCTGAAAAAGTCGTGAAAAGCTCTCATATCCCAGTACTAACTATTAGACCACTGACATAGCAATAAAATTAACTCACTAAAAAATACCAATGGTTATTGCATATCTAAGGAAGGTAAATGGGCATTCTATCCTTTAAAAGAGACAAACTGAGCATTGGGCTTGATTTAGGAGAAAGATGGATAAAATTGGTGCAACTAAGGGGCATAAATGGCACCATAAAATTAAACAGGATAGGTAGATGTCTTTTAACCAAGGAGGAATTAGAAGAAAAGGCAAAAACAAGACAAAAGATTAATTTATTGTTCACGTCACACAAAATAAAACAAAAAAATGTGAATGTATCTCTAGCTGGACATTCTGTAATAACAAAAAGGATAAAATTGCCCCACAATCTATCTGAGAAAACTGATTACCATGAAATCATAAAAAAACATGCCAGAGAGCACATACCATTTGATTTAGATAATGTATATATGGATTACTGTCTTTTAAAAAATAATGAATACTTCTTGGTTGCAAGTAAGAAAGAAGTTGTAAAAGATGTTATTGATCTTATAGAAGGAGGAAATTTAATTATTGAAGCAATAGATATTGATGGTTTTGCATTATCAAACTGTTTTGAATTTAATTATCCTGAATATGCCCAAAAGACATGTTATTTAATAGACATAGGAAGTAAAAGTACAATATTTTGTGTGTATTCAAAGGGTGAACCACTTTTTATAAGGGATATAAATATTGGCGGTAATCAATTAATTAATACAGTAAAAGAAGTTGTAGGTCTAAATTTTCAAGAGTGTGAAAAAGCAGTTTTCAATTCATTTTCGGAATTCAATGGAAAAGAAAGGGTGATTTTAAGCCAAAAGATTGAAGAATTATATCTCAAATGGATTGATGAGATACAGCCATCTATATTTTTTCATGAATCAAATTATGGAGATGAGAAAGTTGAACACATCTTTTTATCTGGTGGGGGCTCTTTATCCCAAAACCTAAAAGAGGTATTTGAAGAACACTTAGAAAAGGAAATACATTATATAAATCCCTTTAAAAACATTAACATATCTGTAAATGATTTTGATATGGAATATTTAAAATCAATTGGTCCACAATTTGTCATTGCAACTGGGCTAGCTCTTAGAAATCTTGTATAACAGGACTTACAATGATTAAGATAAATTTATATCCATCTGCAAAAAAGAGAAAAAAGGCTACTTTAGGTTTAAGCATTGAAAAAGAGCTAAGTATCTATTCCATTTTATTATTAATCTTAGGATGTTGTATTTTTTTTATAAATAGCAAAATGAATAATGAAATAGCTAGGCTGACTGCATTAAAAAATAAAAGGCAAAATGAAAATATAATATTACTAAAAAAATTAAATATCTCAAATAGCTATAAATCAAAAATTGAAGCTTTACAAAGAAAAATTGAAGTAATAAAAAAGGTAAGGACAAAACAAAACTTATCAGTATTGTATTTAAATGAACTTGTAAAAAACTTTATAGAAAATAAATTATGGTTTACTTCATTATCCCTTGATGAAAATAGTAAAATGAAAATTAGTGGCGTGGCCCTTGATAATCATATTTTAGCTGAATATATTCAACGTTTAAGAAAAGTAAAATATTATGCCCAGATTGACTTAATAAGAGCATCAAAGGAAAATATTGAGGGATTTGGGTTAATAAAGTTTGACTTCAATATTCAACTAAAAAATGAAAATATACAAAAATGAATGTATCTGAGATTAAATCAAAGGTTGAAGAAGTAGAATTTAAAAAGAGGATACTTATCTTTTTAGGGGTTGTGTTAATGGGAATTGGTGCATATTGGTATTTTGTTTTCAATCCCAAATCAGAAAATATAAATAATCTTAAAAGAGACATTGAAAATTTAGAAAGCCAAATTAGACAAAATAAAATAAAAATACGCAAGTTAAAAGACTTAGAGAAAAAGCTAAAACAAAAAGAAAAAATATTTTATTATGCCAAAAGACTTTTACCAGAAAGCAATGTAGAGGTTGAAAACCTTCTTGCCAATATAGAGACATTGGGAAACGATGTTGGTATAGAATTTTTATTATTTCAGCCACTAGCAGAAAAAAAATATGATTTTTATGCCATAAGAACAGTAACACTTAAAGTAAGGGGGCTATTTCCCAATCTCATGCTTTTTTTATCACATATATCTAATTTAAACAGATTAGTAACTATAGATTCTTTGCGACTATCTCCTGATAAAAACTATGTACTCATTGCAGACTGCAAGATGTCTGTATACAGATCATTAACAGAAGAAGAGATAAAAGCACAAGAGCAAATAAATAAAGGTAAGAGAAGAAGATAATGATGATAAAAAAAATCTCAAATTATATCTTTATTGTTTTTATAATTTTAATATGCAGTGTCAATGTAAACCATGCTAACACAAATTCCACTCATTACAAAATACCAGAATGGATATATCCAAAGCCTTTTAAATATAAAGCAAATGAACTTCCAGATCCCTTTCAACCTTTTATAAGACAGATTCCAACCAAGAGTGTTACTCAGAAAAAAAAGAAAGGTCCTCTTTCTCCATTAGAAAAAATTTCTCCTACACAACTGCGACTTATTGGGATAGTTTATTCAAAAGATATATCACCAATGGCACTTGTGGAACTTCCAGACAAAAAATCATACATTTTAGAAAAAGGTACTTTAGTTGGATCAAATGGAGGATATGTTTACACTATCACAAAAGATCGTGTAATAATAAAAGAACCTTATTTTGATTTAATTGAAGGAAAAAAGATTAAAGAAATAGAATTAAAGCTCCATCCGTCTGAGGGAGAACAAAAATGAAAAAAGCCATTTTGTTTTTAGTAATGCTTTTTTACCCCCTTTCTGTTTTAGGAGCAAGTCTAACTATATCTTTTTCAAAAAATAACACTATAGTGGACCTTGTTGATATTGATAATATATCTTTTGACATACAATATTCTTTCCCAATCTTTGTATTAAAATTAAATCCACCTCTATCAAATTTACAAAAACCAATAATTCCTGATCAATGTGTAATAAAAGATATAGAAATTAGAAAAACAGACGAAAAGATAGACACAATAATTATAAAATTAAAAAGAGATGTCCAATATCTGGCTACAAAAAAACAAAATAGATTGAGCATATTATTTACTGAAATTGATAATAAAAATCTATTAAGAGAGTTGAAATTTGTAAAAGATAGTGAAAATAACCTCATTATTAAATTGTATATGAATAAAAAGGCAACTTATTCCTTGAAATCTAGCAAAAATAGGACATTAGATATTCTTTTAAATGATACAGCTATTCCTAAAAATTTAATAAAAATATATGATCTATCTCAATTCAACTCCATTGTTATAAAGATGTTTTTACAAAATAGTATAGAAGGAGGCGTGGTCAGACTTTTCTTTAAAAAAAGAGAACCTATAAATATAGAACAAAAAAATAAACTTTTGATTATAAAGATTCCTTATTACAATGAGTCAATACAAAACATCTCCGTGGCCCAAAATAAAGTTACTCAATCCACGAATAATACCCCAAAAACATTAGGATCATCAAATTATCTACTACCTGGAATGAAACAATGCTATTCAGGAAAAAAAATATCTATTGATCTTCAGAATGCTGATGTAAAACATGTTCTTAGGTTGCTTGCAAAAGTTGGAGGTTATAATATTATATTTGATGACCAGGTTTCTGGATCAATTACATTAAAATTAGAAAATGTGCCTTGGGATCAAATATTAGATCTTGTTTTAACACAAAAAGGACTTGGTAAGGTTGTAAAAGGAAATATTATGAGAATAGCTCCATTACAAAAGATTCAACAGGAGCAAGAACAAGCCAAAAGATTAATGCAACAAAGACAAGAAGTGGAGCCGCTATATACGAAATACATTAAAGTCAATTATGCCAAGGCATCAGAAATGGCTGCCCAATTGGAAAAATTTAAAGGTCGTAGAGGAACAATCACATATGATATACGCACCAATCAATTAATAATATCTGACACAATTGACAATATAAACAGGATTGAACAGGTATTAAAAAAGCTTGACCAACCAGAAAAACAAGTATTAATTGAAGCAAGGGTGGTATATGCCACAGAATCTTTTCAAAGGGGACTAGGATTAAATTGGGGAGGAAATCTAAACACAGGGGCATCATATGGAGGTGAAAAATTTGATATTGGACTCCCAAGCCAATTTGCAGTAAATCTTCCTACCTCTCCAACTGTTCTAAATTTTGGAGGCTATATATCGAAACTCACAGGTAGTACTTTATTTACCTTAGATGCCCAACTAACCTTAGGAGAATCAAAGGGCGAGGTCACCACGGTCTCTTCTCCAAGGATAATTACTTTAAATAATCAGCAGGCTAAAATTGTTCAGGGGACAAAAATAGCAACAAAGACTGAATCAGAAAGTGGGGGAACAACAACAGAATATAAGGATGCAGTGCTGAAACTTTCAGTAACACCACAAATTACTCCAGACAAAAATCTAATACTGGAGTTAGAGGTATCAGATGACAGTCCTGTTGGTGGAGGAGAAAATATAGAAACAAAATCTGCAAAAACAAAGTTAATGGTAAAGGACGGAGAAACCATTGTCATTGGTGGCGTGCAAAGAGTAAGTGAAAATAAGAAGCAAGATAGGGTTCCTTTCCTTGCAAAATTGCCAATTATTGGAAATGCATTTAAGAATAACTATAAGTCCAAGGAAAGAAGGGAATTACTCATATTTATAAGACCAAAAATTTTGGAGTAAGGATAAAAATATGGCTAAAGAGACTATAAAAGAAACTTTATCAGAAGAATTTTATCAGGTAAGTCCAGAAATTTTAGAGAGTTTTCCTCGGTTTAGACCACCTTTAAATATATATTTTTTTAATGAAAAGGTAAATGATGTCCAGCTATATGCGAGAAAAGGAGAGCGTTTAGACGAAAATAGACAAGAAGAGTTACGTGCACTTTGCGAAAAAGGAAATATCTTTTTTTCTAGATCTGACTATCCCCTTTATTCAGAATTTATAAGTAAACAGCTGGATTTGATACTTCAGGCATCATCACTTACTGAAAAGGAAATAGTAGATATTTTATGGAAAGGGGTGCCTGATAATCTTCAAAAAATATATACTCAACCAGTTAAACTGGTTTTTGAAGGCATCTTACCAAACCTCTTTGTTGTTTCCCAATATGTATTAGATGATCCACATAGAATTGCAGGGCTTATAAGGCGCATTCATCCATCAAACAACCTATGGGATCAGGCCACAAATGTATTATTTTTAGGTTTGGGAGCTTATTTGAGAACATTTTCCAATGAAATTGATGAAAGATTTGTAAAGGCCATTACAGTAGGATTGTCTTTGGTCTATCTTGGAAAGACCAAACTGCCCTCACATCTTCTTAACAAAAAGAATCTAACCTTAGAGGAACAAAGGCAATTAAAATCATATCCTCATATAGGGGCTCAGATTGTAAATAAATTTGGATATAGAGAAAAATATGCACTTCAATGCATCTTAGAACATCAAGAACGGCTAGATGGTTCAGGATATCCTCAAGGATTAAAAGACCGTGAAATAAGTATTGCAGGTAAAATTGCAGGTATTGCTTCCTCCTTTAATGAAATGCTTTGTGAAATAAATGATAACTCAACTGACACAATAAAAAAGATATCTCAAAGCCTTTCAAAACAGGCCGATAAATTTGATTCTAGCTTGGTAAATGGACTACTTACAATTATAATTCGTATGTGATTAATGATAAGCTATTTATACCCAAATTAATCAAAATCTGCGAGTAAGCTTCCAACATGTAGTCTGTTTCCCAAGGAATATTGGTTATATGCAGTGCGAATTCGCCATACAGCCTGCTGCAGATGATCACTGGTGATTCCATTTTTCAGTGCAGTATATGCCTCAATAAATGCAGCTATATTATCGCAGATCTTCAGAGTTAATCCATCCTTTGGATCAAAATCATCATAATTATACTTATTATACAATATATCCCATGTAACCTCTTTTGCCTCATTATTTAATTTTATAACAGGGGTGAATTCTGAACCAACATCCATACCCAATAGATATCTCAAATCGCTAGCCAAAAATTCGTATCCTCCTTGAGACAAGATTCTAAATATCCTATTTTCCAATTCTCTATTCTCATACTCTTTTATAAAATCACCTATTTTTTTTACAGATTTCTTTACAGGTGATATTATGTCCCTGGTCAATAGCTCTGGCAGGTCATGAAATAGACCAGCAAAAAAATTATTAATAGCCATCTTCTTGCATCCACCCATCACAAGAGTAAAAAAATAGGCATAACAAGCAACTATAAACATATGCCCCAAAACAGATGTTTCTGGAATCCTTGGTGTTTGAGACCATCTTTTTTGAAACCTCAGTTGACCACATTGAAAAATAAATTTTTTTAGTGGTGTGTTTTCTGACTTAATGAGCTCAGAAACACCTCTTATTTCACCAAATTTTGTTAGTTGACTGCGAAAATTTTCTTCTATTTCCTTTGTCTCTTCGTCAAAGTAATTTAACGACTTAATTAAATTAAATTCCCATTCACTTGCATATAGGTGTGCTGCTCTTAATATCTTTTTTGCAAGACTTTCTTTTTCCTTTAAAAAATATCTTTTAAACCTATCCCAAAATTCGTCTCCTATAGGCTTTATTTTGGGTTCCAAATTTTCAAATACCCATTCAGTTAACTGTTTGTAGTGCACAGGATTTGACTTGATCCTGTAAAATATAGGGGGTTTTATATCAGTTATTATCAGTCTATATAGATATTCAAAAATCCCACCTTCAATGACCTCCAGGGCCAATAATTTTTTTTCATCTTTTGATAATCCTTTAGAATTAATGCTAAACAAGACCCAGGCTATTATCATTTTATGTGCCTGCTTATCCACCTCATAAAGCTCAACTGGCCTCAATTTATCATTCCACCTTTTTAAAAATGAACCAGAAAAGATAAGTTGTAATAGACTTTTTCTTATAGTACCCATGTAATCACCTTTCTCTTTTTCTTGGTTATTACTGGCAAGACATTAAAACATCATTTAGTTCTTGACAACCTAAATCTTGCAAAGTATAGTCTTCTTTTCTGATTGGGACATTTAAAAAAGTCAGGAAAATGAGAGGAGCAACAAGATGAGTCAATTCAAAACCTTTGCTCTACCTAAAGAAAAGGCATTGGAAGAGCGTAAATGGTATATAGTAGACGCAAAAGATCAGGTATTGGGAAGATTGGCTAGTAAGATAGCCACTATTTTAAGAGGAAAACATAAACCAGATTATACTCCTCATGTGGATAATGGAGATTTTGTTGTTGTTATTAATGCAGACAAGATCAAGGTTACAGGAAGGAAATTGTCTCAGAAAAAGTATTATCATTATTCAGGTTATCCAGGCGGACTCAAGGAAATCACACTGGAAAAACTTTTGCAAAAACGGCCTGAGAGGGTTATCTATTTTGCAGTAAAAGGGATGTTACCCAAAAATAGACTTGGTAGAAAGCAATTAAAGAAACTAAAGGTGTATGCAGGCGAGTCACATCCACACACAGCTCAAAAACCAGAACCTTTGACAATTAAACTGTAAAATTGGAGTAAGATCTATGAGTCAAGACTTTTTCTATGGAACAGGAAAAAGGAAAACAGCTGTAGCACGCACAAGGTTATATCCTGGTACAGGAAAGTTTGAAGTAAATGGAAGATCCTTAGAGGAATATTTTCCCAGAGAGACCTTGAGAATGATTATAAAACAACCGTTGAGACTATTAAATCTAGAAGGGAAATTTGACATTAAGGTAAATGTAAAGGGTGGAGGTATTTCAGGACAGGCGGAGGCTATAAGACATGGTATAAGCAGGGCCTTGCTTGAATATGATCCAGAACTTAGAAAGCCATTAAAAAAAGCAGGTTTCCTTACAAGGGACGCAAGGGTAAAAGAAAGGAAAAAATACGGACAGCCCAAAGCAAGAAAAAAGTTCCAATTCTCCAAACGTTAATACCTATCTTTTTATTTCAAAATTCAAATACTGCCACAAAGGAGGCTTGGAGAAGCTTCCTTTGTGTCTTTTTTTTATCCTGCTCAATGTATGAAAAAAAAGATACATCCCCATCTCTTATTTTCAGATGAAAAAGGAAATATCTATGATCACCCTCACCTTTTAATGGTGTGTAGAAAGGGAAATGAATTTGTTTTACCAAGGCCTGATGAATTAATTGAGCTGCCAGATGAATCCGAGCTATTTTTTTTGCCAGGAAGGCGTGCCGTTGGTTATAATCCAGATACAGGTAAAACAGAAGTCCTGGATGAGTTGGCAGTATCTGCCTTTATTGCTCCAGCATATACTTTATGTTCTCATGCTGCTTATGTAAAAGAGAAAGATGCCCCTGTGCTTCCTTTATTTGCCTATGCACCTGTTGGATATTTTAAAGGCAAACTTTATGTGTGTGCCAAAAAAGTAGATGAGGATAAAAGACAGGTATTTAAAAATATTTCTCCTAAAAAGATTTCTTCTGCTGTCCATGATATGTTAAAGAAATATCCGCAAAACAGGCTTATTTTCCATCTAAGCAAATGCGCTCTCACGTACGGGTGTCCTGCTGCAAAAAACTTTGCTTTAGGGAGATTTGAAGCACCTATACCCACATCAACTTCTTGTAATGCAAGATGTATAGGGTGTATTTCTTATCAACCCAAAGAATCAAAGATTCCAGTAACACAGGATAGGATAAAATTTACACCAACACCTGAAGAAATATTAGAAGTAATGGAAATACACGCATCAAGGGAAAAAAGACCCATCTTTTCCTTTGGTCAAGGATGTGAAGGGGAACCCTTGACCCAGTGGAAAAAGATTGTCAAAGCAGTAAAATTGTATAGATCAAAAGGTGGAATAGGCACTATAAACATAAATACAAATGGTTCTATAACTGAGGCAATAGAGCCACTCGCTAGGGCAGGTATTAGCTCTTTGAGAATTAGTTTAAATAGTGCCAATAGTAAATTTTATGAAAAATATTATAGACCTAATGGATACCAATTTCAAAATGTTGTGGATTCAATCATGGTGGCAAAAAAAATGGGACTTTTTATATCATTAAATCTCTTATTTTTCCCTGGGATAACTGATACAGAATCTGAACTTGAATTCCTTATGGGTCTAATTGAAAAAACAAAGCTAGATTTTATCCAGCTTAGAAATCTAAATATAGACCCAGATATCTATCTTTCCCTAATAACCACAAATTCGCCCTGCATGGGACTTAGCAACTTTATAAAAAGATTGAAAAAAAACTTTCCTTGGCTAAAATTTGGTTACTTCAATCCCTTTATCGAAAGATAAATTTTTCATAGCATGGATAAAAAATTATTCCCCAAATACCATAATTGGAAATGTTTTTTATTCATTTTTATTTGTTTTTTCCTTTTTTAATAAATCAATAACACTTTCTGGCAAGCTTTTTAAATATACATCCCTTTGAGGGAAAGGGATTTCTATGTTTGCTTCCTTTAATTTTTTAAACAGCATAAAATAATAATCACTCATTAACCCTGCTTTAACTTCATTTAATTCATTTATCCTGCACCATACCTTTAAGGAAAAGTTTATAGAATTATCTCCAAACCCTTCAAACCATACCAAAATGGGATGGTCATCATCTTCCCGTGTAATAGGGACTTCTCTTGCAGCTTCTATTGCAATCTGTGTTACTAATTCAGGATCTGCATCATAGCTTACCCCAAAGGGTATAGTTAACCTCCTCCAATCATCACTATAAGTCCAGGTCTTTACCCTGGCTGAGATAAATTCAGAGTTTGGAACTATTATATCTTGACCGTCATAAGTTCTTATTACAGTTGCCCTTATAGCAAGATTTTTCACCTTCCCAACAGTGCCATCTGGAAGCTCCACAATATCACCAATCTGGACAGACCTATCACTTAAAATTATTAGCCCTGATATAAAATTGTTGGCAATTGTTTGTAAACCAAAGCCTATACCAACTCCCAGGGCGCCCATAAGTATGCTCAATTGACTTAAATCAATACCTGCAGTGGACAACACTATTACAACAAGCAATACCAAAGAAAAATAATAACCAAGTGTGGTAATGGAGTTTATTGTACCCTCAGACGAACTGGTCTTTTCTTGCATTATAGAAGAAATCTTTTTTCTGGCCCGTCTTAATCCAAACAAACCTACACTAAATATGAACAACATTTTGAAGATTATTGCAATGCTAAGTTGCATGTTCCCAATTGTTACAAAAGGATAGAAAACTACAAACTTAATCTTTTCATACAGCATCATAAATTTTTCTTTACTCCAAACATTGAGACTCCCAACCAACCCAAACATCTTTTTTAAAAGTGTTGAAATCAGGTATGCCTCATTTAAAAATTCAGAACATGTATGTTTGTTTTGAATTAATATGAAAATGATGTCATCAATCAGCTTACTTTGTCTTTTTAACTCATAGTTCAAATTATAAATTGCCTGTTTCATCTTTTTGTCTTTGAGATTTTTTATTTCTTGAGAATTAACAGCCAGGGATTGCTCAAGATCTATCTTGGCCTTTCTTATATCTGCCAGCTTTTCAATTAAAAGATTTAACTTGTGTTCAACGTCATCAATGATATCACCAATTGATTTAAAAAAAGTATCATTAGTGATACCATTCTTTATATTATTATACCCCACTAGCCATAAATAATAAAAATCATAATATTTCTTTTTTAATTCAGTACTCAAAAGATCCTGAAAAAGATATAATTTTTTGAAATTATAATAGTTAATGATAGATTTAATTCTTTTTTCATCTAATTTCAGCAGTCCTTTCCTTAAATTAGATGTGTTAGAATTTATTTTGTTTTGAAGGGATTGAAGTTCTATTTCATAATAAATAATCTTTTTATCTATATCCCTTTGTTTTTCTAATATTTTTGTTTTTTTAAATTCAAGTTGACTTGCTAAAGATTCTTTTTTATTTTTGATTTTTTTTATATCTAACTGTGTAATTGACAAATTTTTAAAAATATAATTTATCTTTTCTGTTAATTCTTCTTTTTGTTTCTTTAATTTTTCTATTATAATTTGATAATTTTTCTGTTTTTTATATAAAATCATATTCTGAATTTTAAGTGACAAAATAGAGGTCAGTTTAATATACTTCTGTAATATACTAAGATTTTGTTCTTCTTTTAAATAATCATCTGTTAAGTTTTTACAATTCTTTTCAACTGCTTCAAGTTTATCTTCAATATCCTCATTTAGATTTTTATTTTCTGAAATAGATAAATTTATTTCCCTTAAACTAGTAATATAACGTTTAAATAATTCAATAGTATAAGGAGGTTTTTCTTCTTTTAGATTATAAATTGATATGGATGGTTCAACATCCTTTATTTTTTTTAATACCTCTATTTGTGAAACAATCAAATCTATATTATTTTTTATTAAATCTAATTCATTTTTATCAATTTTAGTATTTCCAGCATTTAAAAGAGACTCTATGCTAATTTTTAATTGATTAGTGCTATTTAAGCAATCAGCTATAAATTGATCTATTGGATAGTTTTTTATATCTTTAGATATTATACTTTTAATATATTCAATTATAACATTACTTGCAAATAAACATCTTGCTGCAATAAATACAACAATAAACAAAAAAATAATACATATATATTTTTTCATATAAATAAAACCTCTCCTAAACAATATTGTTCTACCTTTACATAATCGCCGTTTCCAAAACTAATCTTTATAACAGGATAGGGATTAAAATCATATTTGTCATAAATATAAAGCCCTTTGAATAACTCTTTATTCCCTAAAAATGTTTCTGCCAAGGTATCTAAAAACAAACTCTTTCCAAACCTGCGGAGACGTGATAGAAAGTAATATTTGCCATGTGTTACAAGTTTATGCACAAAATTAGTCTTATCTACATAAACATGATTTTCCTCTATTATCTAATTTAAGCCTGCAAGACCCCTTCCTTTAGGTAGGGGATGTAGCAGGCTTTTGTTTTTCTATATACTGTTTAATAATCTCCAAAGAGGCACCACCACATGAACCAGCAAAATAACTCGGTG
>Ga0256842_1001987_pt1 | contig 15384 bp, 17 predicted proteins | sample 4559240metaG_FD_185973 | JGI IMG/M metagenome (GOLD analysis project Ga0256842, IMG submission 185973) | Hydrothermal vent microbial communities from Guaymas Basin, Mexico - 4559-240 | ecosystem: Environmental > Aquatic > Marine > Hydrothermal vents | place: Mexico: Guaymas Basin | collected...
CTCGTTTACTACCCCGCCCGCTGGAGGGACCTCAGTGCCAAGGACATAAACGGGAGGCTTCAAACCTTCTTCTTTCCATGTTTTCTCAGCTACCTCGCAAAGATCAGCCTGGCGAGACGCTGCGACTTCCGGGGGAATATCTTTTTCATCACCAAGTGGAAAGCTCGTGTCAAGATGAATCTTTCTGTATCCGGCTTTAACATAGCTTTCTACCATTTTTCTTCCCTTTTCCATAGCTTTCTCAGGGGCTAACTTTCTCCACGGAAGAGGACCTAAATGGTCGCCACCCAGTATGATCCTGCCAAAATCAAAGCCCACTTCATCTGCCAGTTTCTTTAATTTTCTAACAAAGTCAACCGGTTTAAAACCGGTGTATCCTCCCTCTTGATTTACTTGATTTGAGGTTGATTCTATTATGAATGTAATGTCCTTATCCCTCATATACTCAAGTGTGATCTTTAAAACATCGAAATTTCCAGTGCACACTGAGAAAATTCCTTTTTTGGTTTCTTTTATTTCTCTTATCAAATTCAAGATATTCAACTTTCTCATCTCCCTTTCAACACATTATTATTCCTTTATACTTCCAGAAACAAGTCCTCTCACGATATATTTCTGAACAACCAAAAAGAGCGCAACGGGTATCAATGTGGACATAAGTATTGCAGCCATTAACTCGTTCCATCTTACAGAGCTTCTGCTGAAGAATTGGTAAAGGCCTTGAGTTATCGGCATCAACTCATCAGATTTTATTAAGGTAAGAGCGAGGATGAACTGCTGACTCCATCCGGTTATAAAAGCGTAGATCAAAACAGCAACGATAGCAGGGCTTATCATAGGAATTATTATCCTATGAATAACAGAAAATTCGGAGCATCCATCAATTAGTGCAGCTTCTTCAATAGCTTTAGGAATGGTCTGCATGTAAGACGTTACAAGCCATGTGGAAAGTGGTATAGTGAAAATGGAACCTGCAAGGATAACGGAAAGATACGTGTTAACCAATCCGAATTTTTTCATGATTACATAAATTGGTACAAGAAGCATTATAGGAGCAAACATGTTGGCATAAATAACAAATATCATGATTGGTTTTCTCCCTCTAAAGTGAAATCTTGCTATTGCGTATCCAGCTGGTATGGCTACAAGAAGCGACACAATGCTAACCCCTGCTCCATATATAAAACTGTTAAGTAAATATCTTGGAAGCCTTGGAACAAGATCAAAAGCCGATTTAAAATTTTGCAAGGTGATCTTTTCTGGAAAGAGCGGAGCTGGAGACTTCCACGGAAGATCGGCAGGTCTCAAAGCTGTGACAAGCATTTGATATATCGGCAAAAATAGAAAAGCAATTAAAAGCAAAGCAAGAATCTGATAGATGATCTTTTTCGTTAGCTCTCTTGTGCTTCTCTTCATGCTTCCACGCCCTTTTCTAGAGTTCTTATGTAGAATATGGCGATAACGCTTACAAATATCACTTGGGCGATTGTCATCGCAGATGCCTTTCCTATACCTCCGAACCTGACCATGAGGAATGATATGTTGTAGATGGCTATCGGCAGTGTTTCTGTAGCCCTTATAGGTCCACCTCTGGTGAGTATCCAGATTATGTCGAAAGAGTTGAATGTCCAAACAGTGGAGAGAAGAGTAACTGTTAAAAGAACAGGTTTTATCATGGGAAGAGTTATTTTAAAGAACTTGGTTAAATCTCCCGCACCATCTATCGTGGCAGCTTCATACAAATTTTCTGGAATCGATTGAAGCCCCGATAGGATCATTATTATCATAAATGGAAGACCAACCCAGGCGTCAACTACGAAAGTCGTTATAAAAGCAGAAGAAGGTCGTGCGAGAAATGTCACAGGAGCCTTTATCAAATGAAGGTGCATAAGTATTGAATTCAATATACCAAACTCGCTATTGAGAGTCCAAGCCCACATCATAGCTGCCATGGCCCAGGGTATTGCCCAGGGAACTATAACAAGTGTTCTATATACCTTTTTGCCAATAAGGTATTTGCTGTTGAGAAGAAGAGCTCCAAGAAGTCCTAAAGCAACTTTAATCCCAACTGATCCAGCAACCCATAGCAGTGATCTTTTGAAAGCGGAGAGAAAATAGGAAAGTTTTGGGTCAAAGAGCTTGAACGTGAAAAGCCACTTATAATTTTCAAGGCCTACGAATTGTCTATAGAAAGGATTTAAAAAACTTGCTTTATAGAACGATGTTTCCACCACTTTATATAATGGGTACACAAGAAAAAGGGCAAAAGCAACAATAAGGGGAATTAAAAGAATATAGGGAACTGCTTTTCTTTTCATCTTTTTCCCTCCAAAAGTGGGGGCAAAAGCCCCCACAAGTTAATCTTTTATCACTTCTGAAGTATCTGAATTATTCTTGCAGCTTGATCAAGAGCGGTCTTAGCGTCGGTTACACCAAGAAGGACGCTGTGTATTGCGTCAAGTATTGCATCTTGAGTACCTTCCCAATCTTTGATTCCAACAGCTTCTGGATAACCGTATTTAATAGCTTCGATGTAGGGTTTCCAGTACCATTTCTGGAACTCTGGGAGGTCTTTTTCTTTTACCATGGGTGGAACGAATCCAAGTTTGAGGTCCCATTCTTTCTGTTTCTCAAAGCTTGTCATGAAGTTGAGAAATTCGATAGCGAGGTCAACATTCTTGGACTGGGAGGATATAGAGATACAGTCTGTAACGATAACGGTTGAGTATCTCTTGATAGAATCTGGTCCACCGGGGATAAGGAAGAATCCAACATCGATTCCCTTTTCCATAGCTTTTCTTGCGTTGTGGACATGGTCTATGTACATTCCAACTTTTCCAGCTTCGAAAAGTTTTATCAAATCTTCCCTTTTCCATTCGATTATACCTGGCTGAGCGTATTTGGAGAGTTCTTTGTAGAACTCAAGGGCTTTAACAGCTTTTGAATCGTTGATTACGACTTTTCCGTTTTCATCAACTATTCTTCCATCGTTTGCATAGAGATACTGCTGGAACTGCGTAACTGTGGAGACAAATTTCTTTCCTGCCATGGCTATACCATAGATTCCCTGATCTGGATGGTATATCTTCTTTGCCGCCTCAAGCAGCTCGTCCCAGTTTGTAGGAACCTTAACTCCATACTTCTTAAAGAGCGCTTTGTTGTAGATGAAAACTTTCGTTGACATCGCTCTAACAACGCCCCATACATGACCCTTGTATGTAACGGTATCCCAAACAGTCTTGTAGTAGAGAGCCTTTTTCTCAGGTGTTATATACTTGTCAAGGGGAATTATAGCCCCCATGTCTGCAAGGGCTGGAATCCATCTGGAACCGATGTACATGACATCAGGAGCAGCTCCAGCACCGATGGATGTAATTATCTTGTTCCAAAGCTCGCCCCATCCCACAAATTCCATCTGGATGTCAACATCTGGATGAGCTTTCTCAAACTCTTTAGCGATAGCTTCTTGATCTTCAATGGTATATCCTCCACCAATTGGCATGAGAACTTTAAGAGTTCTCTTTGCGGCGAAAGTCATCGTTCCAACTAAAAGTATACCTACGAGCATGAACACAACAAACTTTTTCATAAAACCACCCCTCCTCCTTAGGATTTTTAAAACCCATAAACGGGCTTCACTCCATCTTCACGACCCTTGTTAAATTCCTTGGAGAATCAACATTTATGCCCTTTTCTTCAGCTATTTTCAGTCCAAGGAATTGACCATATATAACCTTTAAGAAGGCGTCCTCCGGGTAACTTGAAGGAAGACCAATATCGCTTTCCACATCGACAACAATTGCTCCCATGTCTTTAAGCTCTCTCTTTAACTTTTCTTCCTCATCCAGACCCTTTTTGAATATATGAACGGCTACTCCTTTCTCTACCAGCGCCTTGGGACCATGCCTATATTCAAGGGCAGAGTAGCTTTCCGTTTTGGTTATGGACATTTCCTCAAGCTTCAAGGCACATTCTCTTGCTATACCTTCGTAAACCCCTTCACCAAGAAACACATGGTGGTGAGCGTCAAAAAGCTCTTTTTTGCTATTAACAAAGCTCTTAATTTTCTCAAAATTCTTTTCAAAATCGTCGATAAGTTTTTTCAAGGCTTCAACGTTTCCGCTTAACTTGCTGGCAATGTATTCAAAGGAGAAAAGCATACTTACAAAGGATTTTGTCATAACGACAGGTTTTTCCTCCATGGGAAGGACTATCGATATATCTGGATCTTTCTCAAGGCTGCTATCTTCTCCAAGGGTTATTCCAAAAGTTTCAACATTATTTTCCTTGAATTTTTCAAGTGCATATAAAACCTCCGTTGTCTCTCCTGAGCGAGAAATCAAGACAGCAGCTTTTTTGCTTTTCTTTCCCACATTTTCTTGGTACGCGAAAACTATCTCACCTGCTGGTACTGCTTTTGTCTCGATTCCAAGTTTCAACGAGAAATGCCTTGAAGCAGCAATACCGAGGTAGTAAGATGAACCACATCCAACAAAATACACAACATCTTTCCCTTTGAAAAAATCCTCCAACCTTTGGGAGTTTTCCTCGTAAAATTTGTCAAGAAATTCAGGAAGCCTTTTTATCTCCTCTTTTACTTCTTCCATATTCTTTTCAACTTCCGTCATTTCTTTCCCTCCTTCCTTTTACCAGTGGCAACAATTACTTCCACCCCTAACTTTTCTAAATCTTTCTTCCTATCGTTATCTATCTTTTCAACGACAAGGGCAGAAATCTCTGCAACATCCATAACTTTAAAGGGTGCAGTGCTGCCAATCTTGCTTCTATCGGCAAGGACTATCACTCTCTTTGCCCTTGATGAAATTTCTCTTGCTACAGTTGCCTCTTCAAAGTCGTAGAAAGTTATCCCTGACTCTATGTTCACTCCATCGACACCCATCAAAAAAACATCTACGCTTATATTCTCAAAGAACTTATGAGTTTGCCCTCCAACACATTCGAAGGAATTTTCCCTAACGGTCCCTCCAGAATGAATTAATTTAAAGTGCTTTCTCAAATTTATTATTGCCCACGCAGTTGTTATCGAATTAGTTATTATGGTGAGGTCGTTTACAGGAGAGCTGTCCAAAGCCCTTGCTGCGTAAAATACCGTGGAGCCTCCGCTCATAGCAACTACTTGACCATTTTTCAAAAGTTTGACCGCTTCTTTTGCAATCTGTTTCTTTGCTTCTTTCGCCTCTTCCAATTTGAAGAAGAATGGATAATCAAGCTGGAAGTTTTTTAAGAAAGCTCCTCCCCTTTTCCTCTCTATTAAACCCTGAGACTCAAGGAGTTTTAAATCCCTCCTAACAGTCACCTTCGAGATTCCAAGAACCTCAGAGATCTCATTTACCGTCATGAATCCCTTTTCTTTAAGATGGTGCATAATTCTTCTAAGCCTCTCTTCTTTTATCAAGCTTGCTGCCCCTTTCGTTCAAATTCGATCCAAATCGTTCTGTTATGGTATTATAATAGAAACTCATTTGATCTGCAAATTTTAAAAAGCGGTAAAATGCGATTGCCATTTTGGGAATCTTGAAAATATAACGATTGTGGGGTGAAAAGTATGAAGATTTTAGGTATAGATGCTGGAGGGACACATTCAAGGGCGGCGGTCGTAGATGAAAATGGAAACCTTCTCGCTCTGTCTCATGGTGGGCCTTCTAACTTTCGCGATATCGGAATAGATGAATTTTTAAAAAGAATATCATCACTCGTGGATTCGCTTAATATAGATAGGAAAACTTTCGACAGTGCTTTTGTAGGGGTTTCCGGTATGGGATTTAAGAAGGGTGATAGGGAATATTTTGCAGCACTTTTATCGAAAGTTATTTCTGCAAAAAGAATTGGCGTTGTGAATGATTGTCATGCTGCACTGATCGGAGCCATAGCGCCAAAAGATACGGGAATCTGTATAATCTCTGGTACCGGTAACATGACAATAGGAATATCCAAAGACGGGAAAGTATATAGAGCCGGTGGCTGGGGACATCTTCTTGGCGATCCTGGAAGTGCGTTTGGGCTTTCTTATGAAGCTTTCAAGGTAGCGCTTAAAACCGTTGAGAAAAGAGAAAACGCTTTTAAAATTGCTAAAGTTTTTCAAGAAGAGTTTGGAATAGTTGATTTGGATGATTACCTGGAATTCTTCTATTCATCAAAATCAAAAAGCAAACTTGCCTCAATTGCTCCAAAAATCGTTGAACTTGCAAAAAGCGGCGATAAACATAGTGAGAGGCTGGTTTTGAAGCAAATAAAGGAAATAGTGGATCAAGTTATAGCAGTTTCGAAGGCTGTAAAAAGCAACTACATATCCTATTCTGGAGGGATGTTCAAATCAGAATACTTCAAGGAGAAATTGAGAGAAGAACTTTTGAATCATGACTTTGAGCTGGTTAAACCAACTCTTCCACCGCTTGGAGGAGCTATAGTTATGGGAATTTCGGAAATTCGTGATGTGAATAAAGAGTTGGTCAACAACATAAAAAGTTGGATATGGAGCGTGGAAAGTTAAATCTTGAGAGGTGAAAGTTCAGCAATATTGCAAGCAAACTTGTACTAGGTTACTCACATCCGACCACTGATGGAGGCTATTGCAAACACATCAGTATTTTTGCACAAATTGATGAATTACAACCAAAAAAGCGAAATGGATTATATTACTCCATAAATGTTTTCCTTTTTTTCATATAAATCTTTCTGATCTTTTCCAGTTCCCTTTTGTACATTTCCTCCCTGTAATTTGGATAGGTAAAGTCATGATGCATGAACTTTCCCCTGTAGTATATCAGAGTTATCTCTGCGTAAATGCCCTTGGATAAATAAATCCTGTTCCCCCACGCTTTAGTGGAAGCCAGCACGAACTGGGTATGATGTATATAACCAGGGTCAATATTCACCCTCCTATTACCTTCAACCATGTACATCTCTTCTATCTCATTGGTGGTCAGTTTAATATCGGCAAGTTGAGCAGGATGAATTAACCTTTCAAAACTTATAAGTTTTCCTTTTATGCCATAACCCATTTCCTCTGAGTAATAGAAGGTATATTTCTCAAAATCGAGTTCGGGAGAAATGTAATCTATAGGTCCGAAATGCTCTTCCAGAATTGGCTTGAGTTCTTCTATCCAATAGTTTATAGATGGAGCAAAGATAAACATTACTAGGTTTACAAAGTCAGGGGTTCTTACTTTTCCCATACAAGTTCACCTCGAAATCCTTTATTTTGATTTTAAGAATTCTTCCTGAATATTCCTTTATAGTAACTACGGAAGAGTTATTTGTAACCTTTACATCTTTAAATATTTCATAGTTTTCATAGGGAGACAAGGGCCTACCATTTACAAGCAGTGTTGCATCAGAAGAGTTATAAAGGGTGGCATAGGGCAGTGTCAATTCCCTTTCTATTTCAACGAGCAATACTATGACGAAGATAGAAAGAACGGCTACCATCACATAGTAAAGAACTTCATAAGAGATAGAAGGTTTTTCTTTCTCATTAGAAACTGGTAGACGAGTTTCAGATTCATAGTCCTCGATAAGATCTGATTCGTCGAGCTGCAGCACTGCAGAAAGCCTTTTTAAATAGTTCTTTATATATATAGGACTCTCTATAGAAAAATCACCCTTTTCCATCTTTTTCAGCTTATCTATGGAAATGTTGGTCTTCATTGAGAGCTCTTTGAGAGGTATTCTTTTCTTTATCCGTGCATCTTGGAGCTTTTCTGAAAGCTCCTTCCACCCCACATTAAATACTCCCTTTCTTAAGCCTTTGAGTCAAAATATGAGCCATTCTAGTTGGTTCTGGTATCCTTTTTCCAGGAATCGTCATTTTTTTGACTATCTCTAAAGATGTATCAGGATCGGTCAAATGCCCCGGAGAAACAAAGATGGGTTTAACGTTTTTTCTTGTCCTCACAACGTAGCCTATTTTGTTCCCATTTTTATCTTTGAGTTGTACGTAACTCCATTCTTCTTCTGGGAGAGGATCATACCAGCCGTAAAGCCTCGATTTCGCCACCCCAACTGTTGGAATATCTATAAAAAGCCCCATATGCGAAGCTATACCTATTCCTCTAGGATGGGCAATCCCTTGACCATCGAAGACAACAACATCTGGTTTTTTGGATAGTTTTTGCCAAGCTTTTAGAAAGGCTGGTCCTTCTCTAAACACAAGTAATCCTGGGATATACGGAAATTTTATCTCAACAATTTCGTATACATAATCTACCAATTTTAAGGATGGATATTCTATTAGAACTATAACAGCCAATCCTCTATCCTTAGTAGGAAAAGAAAGATCTACACCAGCTACAAGATTCAATTCCCCTTTAAAAGGGATTATTTTAAGTCTTTTCTTCATTTCGTTTTGAATAGAGATCGCTATATCTGGATCAACAGTCCAATCATGTAAAGGCTTATATTCCATATCATTCACCTTTTGTATTGTTTCTCAAAAATACCCTTCTTCCAAGGTTCTTATCGTATTCGCTCCACTCTTTATCCTCTTCAGACTTCTTTATTATGTCCATAAAACGAGCTATCTTTGAATCCATATTTTCTATGAAGTGAATAATCATGGCTTCAGGAGTTTTTGGAAGTACAGGGGAACCATGTTCCATTTCTCCATGATGTGAAGCAATTATATGTTCAAGCTCTATAACCTTCTCTGTCTTTATTTTAAGCTTATCTGCAAACTTTCTAACGATCTCTATACCAATTATTATATGTCCTTTCAGTTCCCCTTCGGTTGTGACTTCAATGCCGGTAGAAACTACTCGGTATTCTCTGATCTTCCCTATATCATGCAGAAGCGCTCCAGATATTAAAAGGTCTCGATCCACGTTATAAAACTTCGAAACATAATCAGCTATCTTAGCAACAGTCAAACTATGCTCCAAGAGCCCCCCTATATAAGCATGGTGAACTCTCATTCCTGCTGGAGAGTGCTTTATTTCTTTCTCCATGGAAAGAAAAATAGTCCTTGTTAGATTCAGTATATCCTTGTCTTTTATTGTACTTATAAGCTTTAGGCTTTCCGCAAAGAGTAGATCGATATCTTTTTCTGTTCTTTCAACGAACCTATCTGATGGAAATTCTCCCTCTTCCAGTTTGGAAATAGAATTAGGCTCTCTAGAAATATTTATCTGCAATCTGTCTTCAAAATATACCACTTTTCCTTTTACCTTAACTACATCGCCAATTTTTAAAAACGAATCATTGTTTTCCGCATTGTGCCAATCTACGGCCCTAACATTACCTGTTCTGTCACTGAAAGTCAAAAGGAGAAATTTCTTTTGATCTTTTGATATCTGAAGCCTCTTACTCGCAACTTTAACGATCAGTTCAACTTCTCTTCCCAAATGTTGCTTTAAATCCTGGATATACGGATATATTTTGGAGATATTAAGCTTGTCAGAAATCTTCACTTCTTTCACCCCTTATATATCTACCAAGCACATCTGGATCTTCTATGGGATACGGAAATTTTATTGTACCTTCTCTTGAATAAAATTTAACATAAAAAGGCCTTATTTCAAAGGATTCAATGTCTTCAAATTTTATCACAGCTTTTCCAATTATGATCTCCTTTTTATCAAGATCAACGAGTATATTTTTATTCCACATCGATAATATCCAAATTCCGATGACAGTGTAAATCACAGCTATAAGGATTTTTAGAATGTAGGAAAGGTTGTAAAAATTTTGGTTTAATATGAAAGGCGATGAAAAAGCATATATGGATAAAATGGTGAACTTATACCATGGTGGGATCCTAAAAAGGTGCTTCATAAAAATGCGGGGATCACCCCCGCATCACTCCACCTCCACCTTAGCCATTGCTCTTGTGTACCTCTTTACTTTTCCGGACCTCAAACAATCGGTACATACATGCATTCTTTTAACGGTTCCATCGGGAAGAATGACTTTGACCCTTTGAATATTGGGTTTGAACCATCTGGACGTCTTTTTGTTGGAGTGGCTCACATTGTTTCCACTTCTTGGACCCTTCCCACAAATTTCACATCTTTTTGCCATCCCTCTTCCCTCCTGTTCGAGTTCATTATTTTGCACGGTTATGAATGATACCATATATAAATCAAATCGTCAAAAGTTGCATATATCATAGCCTCTGGATGAATACGAAACCACCTGATAAGGTAGCAGAAACTTGCTTTTTACCGAGTGGAATTTCTAATCACAACCTCTGTGGAAAGAACATAGCCTCTTTTCCTAACAGAGTCCTTTTCAATAAGAGCTATGAGGATCTGTGCGGCTTTCCTTCCCATCTCATACATAGGTTGTCTAACAGTTGTCAAAGATGGCTTGTAATGTTTGCTAAACAGGATATCGTCGAAACCTGTAACTCCCACATCCTTAGGAACATCCAATCCCATCTCTTCAAGAGCGTCTATAACACCATAAGCTATAAGATCGTTCCCTCCTATGATCACATCTGGCATTTGTTTAACCTTTTTAGTATAAACATAACCCGCTTCATAAGAAAATGAAGAAAACACATGATGATAATTTTTTATCTTATGTTCCTCTATAAAATCCAAAAAGGCTTTATACCTTATCCTCGCACTGAAAGTTTCTTCACTACCATTTATAAAATAATAACTCTTATATCCAACTTTCCATAGATGCTCTAAAAGGGCTTTCATCCCTCCATAATTATCAGATATAACATAGGAAGCGTTTACTCCTTCCATTATCCTATCTAAAAACACTACCTTGAGACCTTTCTCCACAGCCACTTCCAACTTTTTGTTTCTCTCTCCAGCTCCGGTGAATAAAAGACCGTCTATATGTTTGTCCATCAACATATCCACAAGCTCTGATTCTATCTTAGGATCCTGATCAGAATTACATAAAATAAGCGTATAACCTTTTTTTCTCAAAAAATCCTCAACGCCTCGAACCATTTCTGGAAAGAAAGGATTGGTAATGTCAGGAATTATAAACCCTATGGTCTTTGTTTTGCCACTTCTTAGACCCCTTGCAATGTAACTTGGTTTGTAGCCGAGTCTTTTGATTGCATCTATTACCCTACTTTTAAGCTCTTCTGAAACAGGAGCAGAGCCGTTTATCACCCTTGATACCGTTGATACAGAAACCTTCGCTTCCCTTGCAACATCCTTTATATTTACCTTTTTCACATAACCCCTCCACTGAAAAATAAATGAGGGGGACGAGCCCCCTCGCGATATATTATTACTTTGCAGTTTCTATTGTGACAAGTTTGAGATCAACAGGTATATAAATGGTTCCCGTTGTCAGATACTCATAAGCTTTCTCAACAGCCAATTGGCCCATAAGGAACGGTTGCTGAGCTATTGTTGCAGCCATTTCTCCTTTCTTAACAGCCTCTATTGCATCAGGAATAGCATCAAATCCTACAACTATTATCTTTCCAAGTTTTCCTTCTGCTTTTATCGCTTCAATGGCTCCAAGGGCCATTTCGTCGTTTTGAGCAAAAACGGCATCGATATCCGGATGAGCTTGGAGTATGTTCTCCATAACCGTTAATCCTTCAGCCCTGTTGAAGTTAGCCGTCTGTTTTGCAACCAGTTTCAATCCAGGATATTTCTTAAGTTCAGTCTCAAACCCCTTCCCTCTATCTCTGGCTGCGGATGTACCAGGTATACCCACAAGTTCTACGACTTTTCCCTTACCTCCAAGTTTCTTTGCTATAAAATCAGCTGCCATCATACCGCCTCTTACATTGTCAGATGCTATGTGAACTATAACTTTTCCACCGTTAGCTGATCTATCAACTGTTATAACAGGTATTCCAGCTTCGTTTGCTTCTTCAACAGCTGTGACTATCGCATCACTATCGGTTGGGTTTACTATTATCAAGTTGACTTTTTGCTGGATCAAATCTTCTATATCGTTCAGCTGCTTCGATGGTTTGTCCTGTGCATCCACCACGATAAGTTCAATGCCAAGCTCTTTCGCTTTGTCCAAAGCTCCATCTCTCAGCGAAACGAAGAACGGGTTGTTAAGGGTGGAAAGCGATAGCCCGATCTTGAACTTTGCCGCAAAAATCCCAAGCGACAGCGCCACTACCAACATCACCACAAAAAACTTCCTCATACCAAAATCACCTCCCCTTAATTCTCCCTCTCCAGCAGAACGGCTATTAAGATAATGATCCCCTTCACCGCCTGCTGGTAGAAGGGTGATATGTTGAGAATATTCAATCCATTGTTTAAGGTTCCCATTATGAGTGCACCGAACAATGTACCAAGAATATTTCCCTTTCCTCCCGCTAAGCTTGCACCACCAAGAACAACTGCAGCAATCGCGTCAAGTTCATATCCAACGCCAAAAGTAGGTTGGGCACTATTCAAACGTGCAGTTAATATGATTCCACTGACAGCGGACAAAACCCCACTTATCATGTAGATTACTACCTTGTACCTATCAACCTTTACGCCACTTAGCTTTGCTGCCGTTTCATTTCCACCAATCGCATAGGAATAGAGCCCCAATTTTGTGTTATGCAGAATAAACCACATAAGAGCAAACAAAGAAAGCATTATTACAATTGGCACGGGCACGCCTGCTATATCTCCCCTTCCTATGAAACGAAATGACCGTGGAAAACCAGTTATCGGCATACCTTGCGTGTAAACCAGTGTTAAGCTCCTACCTATAGCCATTGTGGCAAGAGTGACAATGAATGGCTGTATTTTCCCCTTAGCTATTATGAAACCGTTAGCAGCTCCCATAGCAGCACCAACAAGAAGAGCCATTAGAATTGCAACAAAAACTGAGCCTGACTTTAGAAATCCCGCGAGCACGACCGCAGAGAATGCAAGTATGGATCCTACCGACAAGTCTATCCCACCGGAAATTATCACAATTGTCATGCCAAAAGCTATTATCGCTTGAATAGACACTTGCCTTAGGATTATCAGGAAATTCGATAGAGTGAAAAACCTGTCGCTCAAAACTGCAAAGAATATCACTATTCCAACAAATCCAACTATCGCAGGATACTCCCTCATCTTCCTTAAGATAGCCTTCCAACTCATTTCACATCAACTCCCGTAGCCAGTTTCAAAATATTCTCCTGGGTTATACCAGCACCTTCCAAAATCCCCATCGACCTTCCTCTGTGCATAACCATCACCCTATCACACAACCTTACGATTTCTGGGAGCTCTGAAGAGATGAAGACTACTCCTATTCCTGCGTTTGCAAGATTGTTCACTATCTTGTAAACATCGACCTTTGCACCTACATCTATTCCCCTTGTAGGTTCAACCATGAAAATAACCTTTGGAGCCTTTCTAAGAACCTTAGCCAAAACCACTTTTTGTTGATTTCCACCAGAAAGCGTTTTAACCTTTTGCTTTATAGAACTGACCTTTATTGAGTACTTCTCCACTTCCTCACTCGCCATCTTCTGCGCTCTTCTCCAGTTTATAACTCCTGCGTTTTCTACTTCTTTCACATTTTGAAGAACTATGTTCTTCATCACATCAAGCTCCAAAACCAGTCCCATGGTCTTTCTATCTTCTGGTACCATCGCTATACCCTCTTTAAGTGCTTGATCTGGGCTTTTTATTTTATCTATGGTCTTGCCTGCCACCTTCATTTGCTTCCACTTTGCTGGCATATAACCGTATATTCCCAAGGCAATTTCCGATTTACCAGATCCTACAAGGCCCGCTATTCCAAAAATTTCTCCTTCCTTTACATTAAAGGACACATTTCTTACCATTCTTCCAATATTCAAACCCTCTATAGAAAAAACTTCTTTTTCCTTCAGCACATTGTATTTCGGGTACATATCTGAAATTTTTCTTCCAACCATCATAGATATAAGCTCCTGCCTTGATGTACTGTTCACATCCACCGTTCCTACTAGCTTTCCATCCCTTAAAACTGTAACTCTATCTGCTATCTCAAAAACCTCTTCAAGCCTGTGAGAGATGAAGATTATGGAGATCCCTCTCTTTTTAAGATCACGAATTATGTTGAACAGAATATTGGTCTCATGTTCCGTGATGGTTGCCGTAGGCTCATCCATTATGATCACATTGGAATTTAAAAACAATGCCTTTGCAATGGAAACAAGTTGTTTTTCCGAAGTGTTCAAATCCTTTACAACAGAATTTGCCTTTATATTGAAATTCAGCTTTCTTAAAAGCTCATCAGCAACATTTATTAGCTTCCTTTTAGAAACTAAAAAACCTTCAATACTTCCTACAAATATGTTTTCGGCAACGGTTAGATCTTCAAACAGATTCAGTTCCTGATGTATCGTTGCTATACCCGCTTTCATAGCCTCTGTAGGAGAATTGAACGAAACGGGTTTTCCCATGTAAAGTATCGTTCCTTTGTCAGCCCTATGAACACCGCTTATTATCTTTATCAATGTGCTTTTTCCTGCACCGTTCTCTCCAAGAAGAGCGTGAACTTCTCCCTTTTTTAAATCAAAATCCACATTGTCGAGAGCCACAACCCCAGGAAATATCTTTGTTATCCCCTTAACCTCGAGAATGTAATCCATCAAAAAATCACTCCTGAAACAAGAATAACATTTGAATAAGGAACCGCCTCTCCTGTTCTGATTATCGCTCTTGAGTCATACGAAAGCTTCTTTAATTCCTTGTGAGAAACGAATATTACTTTAGCGTCCTTGAAAATTTGTTTAACCTTATCTACAAACTCCTCTGAGGTCTCCTCTGCAAAAATCAACTCTTCCACTTCAAGTTCTCTATCTATAACTTCCAGCACCTTAAAAATAGTAGGTTCTCCTCTATCAACTACAAGATCTATCCTTTCAACCGATTCTGGAATCGGAAACCCCATATCCACCACCGCCAGCATATCTCTGTGGCCCATTTTTGCAATGATTTTAGAAATTTCACCGTTGAAAATTCCGGCTTTCTTCATACATATCGCCCCTTATGAAATCGTTTTCGAAATCGTTTTCATATAGATTATACAAAAATTACCCACAAAACAAAAAATTTAATATAGCCCACTTAAAACAGTATGAAACCAACGGTTGTGTCAAGTAAATTGTTTCTGGAAAGATTCCAAAGGAGCACTCTTGCTTTCCAAGAAATCTTCAACGGTTTTCTCAAAATCTCTTAGCTTCCTTGACATACACCTATCGTTAAGCTCTCTCAAAATAACATAGATGATTTTCTCTGTGCCCTTTTCACCTTGCAACTACTATTGGGGTTAAACGAAAAAATGTGTAAAACAGGATAGAGGTATGAGAAACTAAGAAAGATAGGAGGTGTTATAACTTGTTTACACAATTTTTGGATAAGTCTCTGTGCTTGGGTTTAGTTTCAATATTCGCATAGTCTCTGATTTGCTGAATCCTTTTTCTGATGCAAGATAGTCAACTATCTC
>Ga0256842_1001989_pt1 | contig 15381 bp, 16 predicted proteins | sample 4559240metaG_FD_185973 | JGI IMG/M metagenome (GOLD analysis project Ga0256842, IMG submission 185973) | Hydrothermal vent microbial communities from Guaymas Basin, Mexico - 4559-240 | ecosystem: Environmental > Aquatic > Marine > Hydrothermal vents | place: Mexico: Guaymas Basin | collected...
TTCGTTTATCAAATTTTTTATTATATATTTCCCGACTTCGCCCCAAAAAGCACTACACCCCCCTGCCTACCGAGTTTTCCTAAAAAATCTAGGCACTACAAATCACAATATGGGCAAACGAATATGACAAAGATATTTGGAAAACTTATGAAAAGAACTAATCTATCTTATTATTTAGCCAAAAAAATAATAGAGGATTTACCTTTGGTTTAACTACTATTTATATAATCATTCCAAACATTTTGGAAGTGATGGCTTTAGCCTCATAAATAGAGCTAAAGCACCAATCCCAAATTTTGAACCAATTTAAAAATCATTAGGAGTTGATATTGAGTAGTAGAAAAATAGTAGATAGTATCAAAAATGAAATTTCAAAGGTTATTGTAGGGCAAGAGAAGATGATAGAGGGGCTTTTGATTGGGCTTTTGTGTCGTGGGCATATTCTATTAGAGGGTGTACCTGGTCTTGCTAAGACAACTGCTGTTAATGCACTTTCGCAGAGTTTGGGATTGGATTTTAGTCGTGTTCAATTTACACCTGACTTGTTACCATCAGATATTATTGGGACAGAGATTTATGACCAATCAACTAACTCTTTCAAGATTAAACAAGGTCCAGTTTTTACTAATTTATTATTGGCAGATGAGATAAATAGAGCTCCTGCTAAGGTACAATCAGCACTACTTGAAGTGATGCAAGAGAAACAAGTAACTATTGGTGATGAGACATTTAAGCTTACTCCTCCATTTCTTGTAATGGCTACACAAAATCCAGTAGAACAAGAGGGGGCTTATGAGCTACCTGAGGCTCAACTTGATAGATTTATGATGAAAATTGTAATTGGGTATAATACCAAAGAAGAGGAGTTAGAGATTGCTAGAAGAGTGGCAAATGATAGCTTTGGAGAGATAGAACAAGTAGCATCATTAGAAAATCTCAAAGATATGAGAGCCGAGGTATCAAGCGTACATATTGATGAAGAGGTTGAGCGATATATTGTAGAGATTATAGAGGCATCAAGAAATCCAAAAGAGTATGGATTAGATGAGCTTTCTCACTATATAGAATTTGGGGCAAGTCCTAGGGCTACGATTGATATGTATAAGGCATCTCGTGCAGTGGCATATATCAAAAATAAAGATTTTGTATCTCCAATAGAGGTGGCATATTGTGCATTATCAATTTTGAGACATAGAATAATACTCACTTATGAGGCACAAGCAGAAGAGATTACACAAGATTATATTATCAAAAAGATTTTAGAAGTAGTACCCGTACCATAAAACAAGGAGAATATGTGAAATTAAATAAAATTATATTATCAGTTGTTGTATTAGCATCATTTGGATACTCAAATGATGCAGATTTAAGATATAGATTATCACAACAAAAAGAGCGAATAGATGGACTTACTCGTATTGTAGAGGGGTTGGGACGCACTATAAATGAGCTACGACAAAATAGAAGTGGTGGAAGAGGTAGTAGGTACTCTGATGAAGAGTTAGTGAGTGAACTTGGTAGGATTGTAGATAGTATTAATGAAAATTATGTAAGTAAAAGTGAGCTAAAAAGAGCAATAGCTAATCTTAAAAATGATTATAAAAATAGTAATATCCAAAAAGATGAGAGAATTTTTACAAATAATAATGATAGAGTTGAGATTAGAGATAATACTCCTGAAAGAGTTGTTACTCCTAGAGTATTTGATGATAAGCCTATTGAGATAAAAGATACAAAAGTAGATAATAGTATCTCAAAAGGTTCTAACTCTTCTAAATATATTTCAGCAGTAAAATTATATAATAAAAAACAGTACTCAAAAGCAAAACCTATATTTAAAGCACTTGCTAAATTATCATATAAAAAAGCACCAACTAATTATTATCTAGGAGAGATAGCATATTTTACAAAGAGATATGAAGATGCAATTTTTTATTTTAAAAAGAGTGCAGGATTATTATCAAAAGCATCTTATATGCATATTTTACTACTTCATACTGCTATATCACTAGAAAAAGTAGGAGATAGAGGCGAGGCAAAAAAGTTTTATCAAAATATAGTAGATAATTATTCTAATAATAGTAGTGTTTCAATAGCAAAAATTAGATTAGATAAACTTAACTAAAGTTATTATAGGTAAAATGGCTTTTAAATTTTTAAACGGAGAAATATATATATGTTAATAACAGCAGAAAATAGTGTAGTAGGTATAGAGTACGAAGTAAAAGAAGCAGGTTCAGATGAGATAGTGGATTCAAATAAAGATAGTGGACAAGCTTTAGAGTTTATTACAGGTAAACAACATATTATCCCTGGCTTAGAGAATGCCTTAGTAGGTATGAAAAAAGATGAGAGTAGTGATATTCTAGTAAAAGCAGAAGATGCTTATGGAGAAGTTCAAGAAGAAGCGATAGAGACTCTTCCAAAAGAGCAGTTTGAGGGTGTTGAACTTGCAGAGGGATTAATACTTTATGGTCAAGGTCCTGATGGACAACAAGTGCAAGTAAGAGTAAAATCATTTAATGATGAGAGTGTAACAATAGATTACAATCACCCATTAGCTGGTAAAGATTTGATGTTTAGTGTAACTGTATTGGCATGTAGAGAAGCTACAGCTGATGAGATTACAAGTGGTCAAGTTGGTGGGGCATCAGAGGGTGGTAGTTGTGGTTCTCATGGTACAGATGATAGTTGTGGTTGTAGCCACTAATCTATCAAATTAGATTGGGATTATTATATCCCAATCTATTTAAATATTATGGAATAACTAATTCCACTCTCTTAATAATATGACTGCTTTTTAACTCATCTGCTTTTAATACAATCTCTTTTTGACAATCTTGTTTGGCAAATCTTACAAATAGTGTAGCTACTATTTTATCTTTTGATTTAATTTCTATATCTTTGTAGGTAAATATTTTACTACTTTTTGCATCTAAATTATTGACTTCACTACTATATGCAGTAGCAGGGATAATTATTCTTTTACCACTCTTATCTCTAAATCTATACTCAAAAAATGCCTCTTTATCTTCATTTGGTTTATTTTTATAATTTTTCCAAATCTCTTTGTTATCTCTTATTACTTTTACTTCAAGATATTTTACTCTTGCAGGTTGGGCTATTAGTGGGTGTCCCATTTTATTGGTTAATTTAATATCTATTGAATTATCTTGATATGAAATATTAATATCTACTCCTGTAGCTCTAAACTTTTTATCGTGAATACCCAAAAATTTATGACTAGCATGTCTTCCACGAGAGCGTTTATCCATCTTTTCAGCACCACCATTAATCTCTGGTAGATGACACTCTATACACTTTATACTATCTTGATTTTTGCCCATTGCTCTAAATATTGTTACATTATTCTCATTTAATTTATGTGAATGGCAACCCATACATACTTTTTTACCATATACTGGGTTTGTACTAGATGAGTGTTTATCACTATCATCAGGATTATTTAATCTACCATATAGAGTTGGTTTAAAGTTTTCTGCTTGTCGTGCTTTGATATTAATATTTTTATCATGAGCTGTTTTTACATAAGCAATCGTATGACAAAAATAACAACTAATAGCATCTGTATGAGTTTTATTATTAATATCAGGTCGTGCCTTACCACTAATTAAATCTTTAAGATTATCTGCCATTGGCATATGACAAGAAGCACAAGCATACTTTTTAGGATCTGCTTTATTAGCGATTAGACGATGAAGTTCATTAGTAAAATAACTTTTAGAGTGAGAAGATGATTGATACTCTTGATAAATCTTCTCATGACACTCATTACAAGAGTGATTATCCAAATACTTAGCTCCAAAAAGCAAATTTAACCCCATAACCAATATAAAAAACCATCTCATACAAACACCTTACATTATAATATTTTATTATGATAACTATAACATATTATATATAAAACTTATCCTTTATTTGCTATTTTTAGATACAATATATCTAAATCCTGCATGTTGATGGAAATGTCTTCTAAAAGCATATCTTGATTCTTTCATTATTTCATTACCACTACTTATCCAAGAACCACCCTTTATTAGATTATGTTTAGTATCAAATGTAGGTGTAGAAAAATCATCATAAATATAATGAGTCTCAAATCCATCAAAGGCTTCAAATTCACTTCTACTCCACTGCCAAACATTACCCACCACATCATACAACTCTCCAAATTTAAATCTATCTACACAACAAGCCGAATAGTAATGGCTTAAATTAATATTCGCTCTATTATCATCAAAATTTGGTGCATCTTCTATATTTGCATAGTTATATAATACTCTATACTCTGCTTCACTAGGAAGAGAATACTCTATATCCTCTCTAATACTTTTCCATCTACAAAATGCCTCTGCCTCTAAATAATTGACATCTACTGCCCAAGATAGTGGCATATTTATCTCTTTAGTAAGTGTTCTATATCTAAAACCGCTCTTATCTTTTATCCAAAATAGTGGATGAGTAATATTTTTGGATTTCAAAAACTCTATACCCTCAGGAGACCAATATTGATAATTGCTATATCCATTATCCAATACAAACTCCATAAACTCACCATTAGATACTAAATATTTACCTACTTTAAAGCTCTCTACCCTCTCAATCTTAACCCCATACTCATTATCCCAACCATATAGATGGTGATTTTTATCTTTTCCAAGTCTAATAGTAGATGAATCCATCTCTACTAATGAATTTTGAGGATAGTTATCTCTAAATGGAGCAATATTAAATTGTGGTAAGTCCAAAATATATTGAAGTGGCATCTCTCTATGAAGTACGCTTGAAGTCTCTATATGAATCCTCTCATGTTCTATACCCATAAGGATTATCCACCAAGGGGAGTCTTGTGTGATAGGAAGAGTAAGCGATAATGATGATATAAGATTATTTACCAACTCTTTTACATCTTTACGATACTCTCTTAATTCATTAATTGATATATTTTTAAATATATCTACTCTCATATCATCCCAACTCATCTCATCTACACCAACAGCAAATATAGACTCAAAATAAGGATTTAATCTATCAGAGATTACCCCTCCTAAGATAAGTTTATTAATATAAAATATAGCAGTATGTGCAAAATAAAATATCATAGGATGACGACTCTCTTGAGACTTTTGATAAAAAACCTTATCATCTTTTAATATATCAAACATAGATTCAAATAGAGTATAACTATTATTGAAATACTCTCTAATCTCTTCTCTTTTGGATTCTATATCCTTGCCATCTAATGTTATGGGTAACATAGAGATATTATTCATATTATCACCTTTTTGTTATACATTTTATCAGATTCTTTGTAAATTTATGTTGATAAAGCTATAATTAGTAATAAAAACCCCTCAAAGGAAACCTATGAGATATATTATAATCACTATATTTATACTACTTCTATCATCATGTAGCCAAAGAACCACACCATATATTCATATTGTAAATAGAGCAATATCCAATGCCCAACCAATTGGTAAAAAGGTCCTAAAAGCAGGACACTACCTAGCATATAAACGCTCTAAAACCGTAAAAGGTAGCTGTTGGGATTATATAAATAAGGTATATTATTATGCAGGTTATGGACGCTCTAAGCGAGTAATATTTAAAAGCACCAAAAGAGGTCCTTATGCACATAAATATATGATAAAAGCAGGAGATTGGCTATATTATATAAATCACGATTATCATAGTGTAGAACATAGTGCTATCTTTGTAGCATGGATAGATGTAGAGAGAAGTAGAGCTTTAATGCTTAGCTATAAAGGTGGAAGAAGTAGTAACCCTGCTAGATATAAAATCTATAATATCTCTAGTGTTTATAGGATAACTAGAGGGAGGTAAAATTGTATAGAGAATTTATTATAAATTCTCTATACTTTTTTTCCTATCAATAAGGCTTTTGAGAAGTATAATTTCCAACAGGATTATATCTACAAACTATAAGAGTATAATCTTTGTACTTACCAGTTGAATAAGTAGCTTTTGCACATCCCAATTCTGTAGAATTTTTCCATATTATCTGAGTATAGTGTCCACAAACTCCATTACAACTATTATCAGAATAATCATAATTAGATTTCTCTTCATACCAACTATTAATAGCATCAACATAACTTGAATTATAAGAAGATAAAAATAAATTCTCACCATAATCACTATTACCATGCTTAAATTCACCTGTTGAAGCCAAATAATCAGCATAATCCTGTGCACTCTTAGCAATTCCATTATTCCATTCTATAAGTGAACCACTATAAACCTCTCCTCTAATCTCATTATGTCTATCTACTGCATCTTGTATAAGATTAATTTCATTTATAACAGTCACCTCTACAAAATCTTCGCTAGTAGCACCATCATTATCAGTTACAATTAATTTAAATTCTAACACACTATCACTATCTACATTAGGAGCAGTAAAGTATGGCTTAGAATTATTTGGACTATTAAGAGTAATACTTATCCCTTTAGTCTGAATCCATTGATATTTAACAATACTTCCATCACTATCATAACTATTACTACCATTTAAACTTATCATTGAATTTTCATTAACTATTATATCACTTCCTGCATTTGATATTGGTATTTTTTTATCATCACAAACTGTAAAACTATATCCATCTATTAAACTATATTCTTTATTTAAAACCAATGGTTGATATGGTTCATTATTCCAAATAAATTCTGTTGTTCCATTAAATTGGATAATAGCACTTTCTGTACTATTTTTCTCTCCATCAACATATATATCATAATGTCCATTACTATTTACTACTAATTGATGTCCAGTTGTTACAGCATAACATGAACCTGTATTTTTATAAACTATATAATTACCATTATGATTAAAATAATAGTAGTAATCTATATTATTTAAAGTTAAACTCCAATACCCCTCTAATTCATAAAGCTTACTATCCTTTTGAATACAACGAATAATACCATCTTGATAACTATTCCAATTTATATTATTATGATACTGTTGAAATACAACACTTTCTCCACTACTTGTCATGATAGAACTTATCTTACTATTATAATTTTCATTATAAATAAAAGGTAATTTTAAAAAACTAGCATTTGCTTTATATATATTACTTATTCCCTCAGCATCTACTTCAGATTTGAATTCAGCTTTTGTAGGTAACTTAAAGTTTATAGGACATATTTTATAGTTATCAAATGATAATATATCTTCTAAATCATAAATTTGACCATATTTTTTTATATCATCACAAAAATTACAATTATAAGGAGTACCAATATTAGTAGTTAGCCAATTTCTATTTGTATTTTTAGACTTAATTAAACTATAAGAAATATTATTATGCTCAACTATATCTGCTGATAATATAGAATTTCTTTTTATAGTTGGATCATTGGGTAACCTAAATAAGCTTTTTTCATAGATTTTAATAGTTGCTTCATTTGTATCTCCATAATTGTCAGTAACTTTTAATTTAATAGTATATATTGTTGCTATATCTTTTGCCGTTGTATTTTTAGGTTCACCTTGAGCAATAAAATATGCTTGTTTACTATTAGCATTTTGAATTTTAATCGTTGGATGACTTATAATACTCCACTCATAATCAACAATCTCTCCATCAATATCACTACTTAAACTTCCATCAAGAATAATTTTATCACCTCGTACAAAATTTGGTGGCCAATTATTATCATACTCTTTTATATTTGCAATAGGTAATTGATTAGATGGATATACAATCTCTTCTTCCCACTCTTTGGTAGGCTTAATTCCATACTCTTTACAAAGATTAATAAACTCTGTAGAATTTAAGAAACCATCTAATACCTCTGATTTAGAACTACCACTATTAAGCTTATTCATCCAATTAGAAATACCCCCACTATCACCATCTCTATTAAAAAATGATTTATAGAGTATTTCTAAATATTTTGTATTACTTACATTCCTATTTATAAATTCAGCAGAAGATATAAACCCTTTAGCAATATCATCTCCACCTTTTGTTCCTCTTGTTAAGTGTTGTACCCAATTATTTAATCCTGCCGTATCAGGATTTCTATTAAGTACTTTTTGATAAAATCTTGTAACAAAATTAATTACATCATTAAAATTTGGTTTGATACCATAAGTGGAACAAAGATTAAGAAACTCTTGTGAAGTCAAAAAACCATCTAATATCTCTGCTCTAGAACTACCACTATTTAATTTATTTATCCAGTTAGAAATACCACCTGCATCACCTTCTCTATCAAAAAATGATCTATATAATATTTTTAAATAAGTCTCATTATCTACATTCCTATTTTTAAATTCAGTAGAGAATATAAAACCAACTGCAATATCAGAACCACTTTTAGTTCCATTTTCTAGCTGTTTTACCCAATTATTTAATCCTGTAGTATCAGGATTTCGTTCAAGTACTGTTGTATAAAATCTTGTTACAAAGTTTGTAATATTGCTATTTGCAAAAAGTGTAGAATTTAATATTACACTTAGTATCATTATTTGTAGTAGTTTTTTCATATTTCTTCCCTCTCCCTTTTGATATAAAATTACTATATCATATTAAAACTTAAGGTATCTTTAAAATTTATACTAAAATTAAAAACTTAGATGTCCATCCGATGAGATTTTAAGTAAAATTTGCTTTAATACAAAAAACTTCCAAAAAAGAGCAAAAAACCATGAAAATACAAAAGAAAATAGAACTACTAGAGCAACTAAAAACCTTACAGATTGTAGAAAAGATAAACACAAAATAGAGTACCCATTACATGAAATAATATTTATGGCACTATTTGGATTACTCAAAGGATATGTAACATTTACAGACCTACCATAATACCCCAAGTAAAACAAACAACTAAAAAACAACTCTAATCTAAAAAAGAGTAAAATTAGATAAAAAATGAAAAGGGTAGATGAGTCGTAAAAAAGCAGTATACAGCACAGAACTAAAAACAAGATTAATCCTAGAATTACTAAAAGACGAAAAGACAGTAAACGAGATAGCAAGTGAGAATAATATAATACCAAAGAATATTCTACCCCAAAAGTCAAGACAATTAAAAAAAATGAATGTCATTGAAAAAAGATATTATTCACAAGATTATTAGTTAAGCTTTTTTTGATATACTTAGCAAAAAAAAGGAAATTAAATGACTTATATTTTTGGACATACTACGCCTGATTCAGATTCTATTGTAGGGGCTATATCATTGGCATATTTACAAAATCAACTTGGTAATGAGAGTGTAGCATCAAGACAAGGCGATATAAATCCAGAGAGTAGATTTATATTAGAAAAGTTTGGATTTGAAGCACCTATTTTAAAAAATGAGTATAGTAATGAAAATGTGTATTTGGTAGATTTTAGTGATTTAGCACAAGCTCCAAAAGATATTTTAGAGGCTAATATATTAGGTATCATTGACCATCATAAACTAGGAGATATTACAACTTCATCACCTCTTGAGTGTTGGATTAGACCTGTTGGTTGTAGTAATACAATTATTAAAGAGATGTTTGATTATTATGGGATTGAGATACCTCAAGATTTGGCCTCTATTATGATGTGTGCAATATTAAGTGATACTGTAATATTCAAATCACCTACTTGTACAAAAGCAGATACAAAAGCAGTCAAAGAACTATCTAAAATAGCTAAGATAGAGGATTATAAAGCATTGGGTATGGAGATGTTTACTGTAAAATCTGATGTAAAAGGGGCGACTCCTAGAGAACTAATATTACGAGATTTCAAAGATTTTAATATGAGTGGTAAAAATGTAGGAATAGGACAACTTGAAGTTGTAGATTTATCTCTATTTGATAATATGAAAGATGAGCTTTTTGATATGATGAAAACTATCAAAGAAGAGAATAATAGAGATATGGTAATGCTACTTTTAACAGATATTATACAAGAGGGTTCTCAAATATTAGTGAGTGGAGATAACGAGGTTGTAGAGAGAGCATTTGATATAAAATTAGATAATAATGAAATTTGGATAGATGGTGTAATGAGCCGTAAGAAGCAGATTATTCCATTTTTAGAGAGTGCTTATAAGTAGTTAAAATATTAATTTAAGATGCCTTTTGGGGTACTCTTAAATTTTTGTTAGTTCTAGAACTCTTTTATAAAAATACTCTCCTTTAGAGCTTGTATCACTATTTATTGAGATGATTTCTAAATATTTAATCAATGAGATTTTGATATTTTTGGCTATAAATTTATAAAATAACTCTTTGTTATCTGTCGTTTGAGATATTTCTAAACTTTTATAATACTCATCTCTTAAACTATTTTGGCTTGATATATTAGTAATAGGAAATCCATATTTTAATAGAACTAAATTCATAATCAATCTAGCAGTTCTACCATTCCCATCTATAAAAGGATGTATGGTTACTAATTTTTCATGTATATCTGCTGATAAAATAACAGGATTTAAACTATTTTTATTATGATTATAAAATTCAAAAAACTCTTCTATTTGGCTATTGATTTGTAAAAATGTGGGTGGTTTATGTCTTGAACCACTTATCATAACTTCAACATTTCTAAATTTACCAGCATTAGATATATCAATATTTTTGAGAATTAGATGATGAATATCTAAAAGGACTCTTTTATCAAACTCTATATTATTTTTGGCAATATCTTTGATATACTCAATAGCCTCTTGATGGTTAATTATCTCAAAGTGTTCTCTAAGTGATTTTCCACCAATCGTAATGCCTTTATTTAAGACTAATGCTGTTTCTTGTAGCGTAAGAGTATTCCCCTCTATTGTGGTGCTATCATAAGTAAAAACTTCATCAAAATATTTTTCTAACTTCTCTATATGGTTACCTATTAATGGTCTAAAACTATCTAATGATATTTTTAAATCATTAATTTGGTCTAATAGTATATCTAAATTTTGGCTATTAGGATATAGATTATATAAATTAAATTTATTATTTGAAACTAACTCCAAAAACTCTTTTTTTTCTCTATTCATTCTATCTCCAAAGCTTTTTTAATACATTCCTCTATCATAGGTTTATCTGATATATAGTAATTTTTGATATATTTTGGAAGTGCTTTTTGGGTACTCTCTCCAATCACTACGGCGATATAACTACTATCCCAACTAAAATTCTCTAAAAAACATTTAATAGTTGAGGGCGAGGTAAATATAATTATAGCACTCTTTGATGGTCTCTTATCTAAATTATACTTTTTACAACTTGTCTTATATATTATCGCCTCTTTTATATTTGATAAATTTGATGCTATATCAAAAGAGATAATTTCTGGACGGAGATATAAAATCTTTTTATTGAAAAATCTTTTTTTTATCTCCTGTACTAAATCTTTGCCATAAAATTTTTTAGAAGTATATAATATCTTACCACCTGATTTTAATAGCTCTCTTTGTGTAGCATCTCCAATTACAATTGATGGATATTTCTGCCACTCTTTGGATATTTGATTGGCTACTTTTACACCTTGCTTAGATGTAAAGAGTAGAGTATCAACTCCACTAAAGTCTATACTCTTAGTAGTAGTTTTAAACTCTATTATTGGCATAGAAACGCTCTCATCTCTCTTGGTTGGTGAGAGTAGATATATATCTCTACTCACCTCTTTTTTCCATCTCCATAACGGTCTCTCCATGAAGATTTGCCTCATTAATATACTCATCATCATAAGGGTCAAAATGAGGTGTAATTATCCATCTTTTATTCTTTTGAAGCTTCATCATATTAGATTCTATTCTATCAGCTATTCTATGGGCTTCTAATAGTAGCATATTAGGGCGAAGTACCATATGAAACTCTACAAAGTTAGTAGTTCCATCTGTTCTAGTTTTGAGCCAATGATAACTTACAACCTCTTTATTATTAGTCAAAATCTCTTTGATACTATCTACTATATCTTTATCTAATGATTTATCCAATAAAATCTCTATTCCCTCTTCTATTATCTCATAAGCAGAGTATATAATATAAATTCCAATCAAAAATCCAAATATAGCATCTATAATATCAAGTTTTGTGAAATATACCAATCCCAAAGATAATAAAATCACCCCATTACTCAAAAGGTCAGTTTTATAATGAAGTGCATCGGCTTTTATTACAATACTATCAGTCTCTTTAGCAATTTTAAGTAGATAAACAACCAAAAAATATGTAACAATTATAGAAAATACCATTACCCCAATAGATGGTAAAAGTAGTGTAGTAGTAGAGCCATTAAGTGCTTTTTGGATTGATACATAGATAATATAAAGCCCTGAAATTGTAATAACAGTCCCCTCTATAACTCCTGCTATAGCTTGGACTTTACCCTTACCATATTGATACTCATCACTAGCTTTCTCTTCTGATTTGGCAATAGCAAAAAAATTAAAAATTGATACCACACTATCAAGTAGAGAATCAATAGCAGATGCCAAAAGAGCCACCGAACCACTAGCAATACCTACTGCAAACTTGACAATTACCAAAATAATAGCCACACTACTAGATACAATAGTAGCCTTTTTACTAGGTGATATATTAGCCATTTCTATTTCCAAATATAGAACTACCCACTCTAACTAAATTTGAACCACATCTAATAGCCAACTCATAATCACCACTCATTCCCATAGAACAAATTGTAGCACTATCTAAACTCTCATAGATTTTATATGTATCTTCAAAACTCTTTTGAGTAAGTCTCTTATCCATCGCCCCAATAGTCATAATTCCTTTTAGATTAATATTAGTACATCTCTCATTAATCTCTTGATAAATATCTATGGCTTTATCTAATGATACACCTGCTTTACTCTCTTCATTAGATGAGTTTATCTGTAAAAGCCCATTTAATTTCACTCCATCTAATCTCTTATCAATCTCTAATGCCAACTCCAAACTATCAATAGATTGAACCAGTCTTGGCTTTGAGGCAATAAGTTTATTAATCTTATTTTTTTGAAGTCGTCCAATAAAATGCCACTCTAAAGGCAAATTACTCAACTCATCTACTCTACTCTCAAATTGTTGTACTTGATTCTCTCCAAATGCTCTTTGACCTAATTTATAAAGTGCTTCTATACTATTAGTATCAGAGTATTTTCCTACTGCTACAAGTTTGACTATATGATGTCCACTTACCTCTAATCTTGCTTTTTCTATATTTTGTATTACCTCTTCTAGGTTATTTTTTAGATTCATTTTTTTCTCCTTTTTGGTTTAGATTATTTTGTAAAAACTCTTTTAAGTTTTCAATAGCTGTACTCTCAAAGTCCCAATATTCTTTTATATATTCTCTATTCTCTTCTTTTAAATTTTCCATACTTTTCAAAAATTTATCGTCTTTAATTACAGTATTCTACCCCAATCTTTTGTCTCAAAGACTTCATTATTTAATTCTAATTTAAAATCATTTAACCAATTTGTTAAATCCTTGGGAGGAAATTTAGGATTTATCTTCTTTTTACCTTTATTTTCTTTATAACTTTTTTTAAAATTATTTATATCTTCTTCTAATAAAGGATTAGAATTTAACCACTCTCTATTTTGTAGTTTTTTATATAAATATTTACCATAAATATTATCAAATTTATGATTAGAAATAATATCCCTAATAAAAAAAACTTTTATATCTTTCTCTTTTATAGTTATATCTTTTTCTTCTATAATAACTCTTGCTTTAGGATTTGATATTTTCAAAATATAAATTCCACCTGCAAAAACATTAACATTTCCAATATTTTTTAAATCTTTTCTATTTGAAATTTCATTAATTTTTTTAGTAACTTTATCTCCATAATCCTCTTTTTTAGAAATTTCTTCTTCAAATTTTTTACAGTAATAAAATATAAGCATAACTTTTACCCCATTAACCGACTAATATCATTATAAAGCCCAATAAACATAAGCCCCAAAAGTATAGCCCAACCAGCTAATGTAAATCTATACATAGCTATATCACTAGGTGCTTTTTTGGTAATCATCTCATATAAATTAAACATTATATGCCCACCATCAAGTGCTGGTATTGGTAGTAGATTTAATACTCCTAGATTTACAGATACAAGAGCAGAGAAGCCTAATAAAGCTAATAATCCCATACTACTTGCTTGTGCTGTTACATCTACTATTGTTATAATCCCACCTATCTTATCTACTCCTACTACTCCTGTAATAAGCTTTTGGACACTTTGGAATATAAATGTAGATGCCCATACAGTTTTATCCCATGCGTAATTAATTGAATCTATAAATCCATAATAGACTATCTCTCTATTTGGTGATGGGATAATACCAATAATTTTTCTCTCTATATCTTCGCCAAATATATTTTTATCATTTATAAGCTTTGATTTGATAGTTATATCTACAAATTTACTATCTCTTATTACTTTAAATGCCATTATTTGATTGGCTTCTTGAATAGTTTTGCCTATATCTTGCCAATATTTAATCTCTTTGCCATCTATTGAGATGATTTTATCACCTTTTAATAATCCTGACTCTTTGGCAGGAGATACTTTAGAAAACTCTCCAACAGTAGAGGTAATAGTAGGTATTCCAATATCTGCCATAGCAAGATATAGTAAAAATGCCAAAAAGAAATTAGCAAAAGGTCCTGCTAAGAGTATAAAAATTCTTTGGATTGGAGTTTTGGTAGTGTATGAATCACTATCATAGCTTCTTTTGGTTGGGTCGCTATCATCTTGCCCTTTCATCTGGACATATCCACCTAATGGAATAGCTGATATACTCCATTGTGTATCTCCAAACTGTTTGGATATTAGCTTTTTACCAAAACCAATACTAAATACATCTACACGCACACCCATTAATCTTGCCATCAAAAAATGCCCTAACTCATGGAAAAATATCAAAAATGACATTACTAAAAGAGATACTATTAAACTCACAAAAAACTCCAAAATTATAATTTAGATAGAGATTATAACATATTATCTGAATTCTAACCTATTATAATCTAATTTTTTATTACTAATTAGATAGAGATTATAACATATTATCTGAATTCTAACCTATTATAATCTAATTTTTTATTACTAAATGGCTCAATTATAGTATCTATTTGATTAATTTTATATTTTAGTTCAAATCCAATATTTGAACCCTTAGCAGTTGTCTCTAAAATATAATATTTTTTGCCATCTATCCATAATCCCTGAATATCTGATAATCTATTATCACCAAGTGCTACAATTACAAATATATGTTTAGGTACTAATACAAGATATGCCTCTATCCCAAGAGAGTGAAGCATTGATATTAATAGATTACTCTTATCATCACAATCTCCAAAGTTTTGTTGAATGGTTTGAAGTGGTTTG
>Ga0256842_1001990_pt1 | contig 15375 bp, 10 predicted proteins | sample 4559240metaG_FD_185973 | JGI IMG/M metagenome (GOLD analysis project Ga0256842, IMG submission 185973) | Hydrothermal vent microbial communities from Guaymas Basin, Mexico - 4559-240 | ecosystem: Environmental > Aquatic > Marine > Hydrothermal vents | place: Mexico: Guaymas Basin | collected...
CGAAATCAATTCGCTAGTAAGTGTCTTAATATTTGTAATTTGCTCCTCACCAAGGGTGTTATCGCTTTTTGATAAATGATAAAGGTCTAAAAATTCATTGTCTATATTTGATACAAAGAATTCAATATCAGTAATGTTTTCAGTACTCATATTGCCAAATTTCAACAGTACCTCTTCAATATATTCTATATGTGTACCATATAGTTTTTCGACTAATAATTGCTGATAATTTATTTTATAAGAAAAGCTCTTTTTTCCCAATTTGCTCAGTTGTCGCCTTATCCATTTATAAGTTTTGGCGTCAAAATTATCATTATCAAGCTTCTTAATATCATCAATATCATAACTGATTTTTACGTATTTAGGAATAGAGCTATATATATCTTTAATGGAGTTTCTCTCTTGATTAATAAATGAATATACAAGCTGCTTTTGTTCCTCAAGATTCTCCTTATATTCCTTTAATACATATTTATTTATATCATTAAATGTATTGGCATGAATAGACGATATTTTTGACGAAAGTATCTGCTTTTTGCTATTATCGATAGTGTCTTTTATACTTAAGATGCTTTTATCAATAAGGGTTTTAAAATCTTCAATACCATTACTCTCAATATCTATATATTTATAAAGAGAACTATCCTTTAATTCCTCAAAACTGTTTTGTAATTTATTGAAATACGCTTTATTGGCTTTCTCTAAGTTTTTATACTTAGGGTATTTTAGTTCAATACTATCTTCATTTTTAGTTGCTAGTATTCGACTATGTTTGTTTTTATATTTCTTGTTTTTACCACCAATTCGTAGTTGCATAAATTGCGACGAAGCCCTAACTAATATTACTGTGCCAATTTTATGACATAGGTTGTTAGTGTTTTCTACAAATGCTTTTTCACTGCCCTCAGGTATATTTGGTAAGCCAAGGAATATCAAGCTAGAGTTTACAGATTCTACATTAATAATATCGTAAAAGCTACGTTTTTCTATCTGATTATTTATAATCCTAACCTCGCCATCAATTCTTAAATTGCTTAGAATTTCAGTGGCTTGTTTATAAAGATTTTCGTGATCATCATTCACAGGGTTTACTATCATTAATCGTAGTTTGGCTTTGGACCAATCATCCGATTCTTTAATAAACTTAATTAGCTGTAACGAAAGGTTTCCGTTTTGCCCTTTACCACGCCACCAAATATCTATTTGTGATTTATCACCATATTCAAGCTTTTGATCATAATCCATAAGCACCACATTCTGGTCCAATGAATATATATTCCTAAGCATTTTTGCGAAGCGAATAGGGTCTTGAGTATTTCGAGCCCAACCCATAAATATTGTATTTGGCTCTACTCCTGCAAATCCATAAGTTGATGATACCTGCTCTATTCCTTCATATAAATTATTGACACTATGCTGACGTACAAATACACCATCAGCCTGATCATCAGAATTAAGTTGCTGTTGCTCTTTGGTGAATGCAAAAGCATCATCCTCAGTTTTTATTTTAAGGTCAAAAGCCGAAAGGAAGCCATATTTTCCAATAAATAATTTACCAATTTCAAAAAGGTGAGGACGGTCTTTATTCTCTCCACTAAATAGAAGTATGTTTGGCTTCCAATTTCTTTGTTCTAGAGATTTTTCTGAAAGCTTGGTAATAGATGTTCGTACCATCGACGACCATACACTACTCCATACATCACCAAAATCAGACTTTATTTCTTTACGCTTTAATAGGAAATAAATTATCCACATAATAACAAATGCGGCAAACATAGCTCCTGGGTTTAGCTGCATCATTACTCCAAAACTTGCTATAAAACCAATAATTCCTATCCATTTGTTTACTGTAAAACTTGGTCTGAAATCACTACTTGCCCAGCTTTCTAAAGCAAAAGCAAGATTGATAAACCCATAGGCAGCAATGTAAAACATAGATACAACCTCGGCAATAGCATCAAGCTCTCCAACTAATACACCTAGCTCGGCAATTACAAAAGTGAAGATAAGTGCATTGCGTGGCTCGTTTGATTCGCCATGTCCTTTTCCAAGGAACGAAGGAATAATTTTATCGTTTGATATTGCTTGTATAATACGAGGAGCACCAAGTATTCCACCCAAAGCAGAGGATAGGGTAGCACCCCATATTCCTGCTATTACTAGTGGTGAATAAATAGCTATTTTAAGAAAAAAGTTATTATCAGATAGTAATATTTCTCTATCTACAAAGTACGCAATGGAAACACTTAGTATTAAATAAACAACAAGCCCTGTTGCCACAGCCCACATTGTTCCTTTGGGAATTGATTTTTTTGGATCTTTTAAATCACCAGACATTGCCACTCCAGCCGTAAAACCTGTTACTGCGGGGAAGAAAATTGCAAAAACAGTGATTATTGGTATGCCTGTATCAGCAGGTGTTAATATTGGTGCTGATAGGGTTGAAGGGTCAATAAAAGCAAAACCTAATGCAATAGAAACCAATGAAAGAGCAATTGCTCCCAATACAAAAAACTGTGATTTTATGGCCAATGAGGTGCTAATAAAAGCAATGGCAACAAGTGCCAATAATACTATGGAGCCAATAATTCGGATGGAGTTTATATTGTTTTCCATTCCTAAGAAATTGCTTATTGCTTCAATTCCTAAAAAGTTTTCGGTGAAACCAACTATGTAAAGGGCTATACTTAAGGCTGTTCCTATAAACAGTGTAATGCCAATTGAGCCCCCCATTGGTAAGCCTAAACTTCTAGAAAGTATATAGTATATACCTCCGGTTTTAATTTTTTTGTCAGTGGCAATGCTTGATATACTTAGGCTAGTGGTGATAGATATAATATGTGCTATAAGTACAATGGCAATTGCAGCAATTAGTCCAGCTTGACCAACAACCCAACCCAAACGCATATACATAATAACGCCAAGTATTGTTAGTACCGATGGTGTATAAACTCCTGCAAATGTTCCAAATTTTTTAGCTCCTGCCATACTGATTTTAATTTGTTATAATGTTCAAAGATAATGAAAAATGATTTACTTATAAGATTTATAGTTTTTATGTACTAATTACTATAAACTTTATCCATTTTTATATCAGTGATTTCGGTAGGTACTTTGGCAACCATCTGAAAGTCAAAGCATATTCCTGCTTTATGTGCACTTATGCTATTCAGTATTCTATCGTAGAAAGCACGACCTCTTCCTAGTCTATTATTGTCTTTATCAAAAGCAACTCCTGGAATTATTGCAAAATCTATCTTCGAAAAATCATCTAGTTTATTCCCAGTGGGTTCGTAAATGCCAAATTGGGCATCTTTTTTCATATCCTTAATGCTAGTAAATAGTCTAAATTCCAATTCTGTGCCAACTACTACAGGCAAATATATTTTTTTGCTATTGCTCCATTTTATAATAAAATTGTGGGTATTAACTTCATCATCCATCGACCAGTATGCTAGTATGTTATCGGAATTAATAAAGCTAATATCTTTTTCTAAATTGTTTAGAATTAGTATTGAGAGCATCTCCTTTTCCTCAAAACTAAAGGTGCTTTTAATCTCTTTTATCTTTTTCCTTAATTGCTTCTTACGTGCTGTAATATCCATATAGCATAAATAAATGAAAAGGTTTCTACGATTAACAAGCGTATTTGTTTCAATCTGTTGCTATATATTATTTTTAATAAGAAATGGTAATAAACAGTGATTTATTTTAGTAATTATTCCATCCCTTGATCTTTGTTTATAATTCTTACTACTCTATTATAAAGCATTATATGTAATTGTTATGAATTGTTAATGCATTAAAATAAACATTAGCTATGAAAACAACAATTACTATTTTTGTATTAGTATTATTATTTATTAGTCAGGGATTTGCGCAAGATCAAGCTCCGAATAAAAAAGAAAGCCGCAAAGGAACAATGTATATTTATTGGGGTTGGAATCGTGGTTGGTTCTCCGATTCTGATGTAAGTTTCAAAGGCGATGATTATGATTTTACTCTTTACGATTTGGTAGCCAAAGACCGTCAAAGTGAATTTGGATGGGATCCTTATTTTATGATTAAGAAATTAACTATACCACAATATAATCTTCGTTTGGGTTACTTCTTCCACGAAAACTATTCTATTTCTTTTGGTGTAGACCATATGAAATATGTTATGGTGCAAAACCAAACAGTGAAAATTTCGGGAACAATTGATACTAGTTATTCTCCAAAATATGGTGATAGTTATGACAATGAAGACTTATTGGTAGCTAACGACTTTCTGCTTTTTGAGCATACCGATGGGTTAAATTACTTGAATATTGAGGTTCGTCGTTACGATGAGTTATATAGCATTGGCAAAGTGAGCTTGAATGTTACCGAAGGTATAGGAGCTGGAATGCTTATGCCAAAAACCAATGCAACTTTTATTGGCCATGAGCGCAATGATGAATTTCATGTTGCCGGATTTGGTATTGGTGCTGTTGTTGGGCTGAACCTTACATTTTATAAGTATTTCTTTATTCAGTCGGAGTTTAAGGCAGGTTATATTAATATGCCAAATATTCGTACTACTCCTAATCCTGCTGATATTGCAAGCCAAGATTTTTGGTATACTCAGCTGAATGTTGTGTTTGGAGTAAAGTATAATTTTACTGCTGGCAAATAGTTTTAGAACTTCAGTTAAAAGAAAAAGTCCGTTAGAAATATAATTCTAACGGACTTTTTTATGTTGTAAAACTTATTTTTTAGATACCCAAATCTGATATAATTAAATCAATTTTAGTAGCCAATTCAGCCTTTACTTGATTATAGTCTTCTGCTTTATCCAACTCGCCTTTTACACCAAAGTAAAACTTTATTTTTGGCTCAGTACCAGAAGGGCGCATAGTGATTTTGCTTCCATCAGCAGTAAAAAACTGTATTACATTTGATGTTGGTAAATCAATTACTGATTCGCTATTATTCTTTATATCAAAGCTCTTTTGCTTGTCGTAATCATTAATTTTTATTACTTCTGAGCCAGCAATATTTTTTGGAGGATTGTTTCTGAAATCTTCCATCATAGCAGTAATTTCTTCTGCTCCAGATTTACCCTTTCTTACTACTGATTTCAGAGTTTCGTAATAGAAACCGAATTCCATATAAATATCAGATAGTAATTCCTCAATGGTTTTTCCATTTTCTACTGCCCAAGCATAAGTTTCGGCAATAAAACAGCAGCTTGCAACGGCATCTTTATCACGTACAAAATCGCCAATTAGGTAGCCATAGCTTTCTTCGCCACCAAGAATAAACTGAGATTTGCCTTCTTGCTCACGAATTATTTGAGCAATATATTTGAAGCCAGTAAGAACATCATAGGTTTTTACGCCAAAGGATTTAGCAATATCCGAAAGTAACTCAGTAGTTACTACCGTTTTAACAATAAACTCATTGCCAGTAATTTTGTTCTTGGCTTTCCACTGATTAAGAACATAATAAAATAGGAGAGTAGCCGTTTGATTTCCATTCAATAATTGAAATTCATTATTACTATCACGATAAGCTATTCCAACTCTATCAGCATCAGGATCTGAAGCCATTACAAGGTCAGCGTTGCTAGCTTTAGCTTTTTCTATTGCCATTTCTAGAGCAGCAGGCTCCTCAGGATTTGGTGATTTTACTGTAGGAAAGTTTCCATCAACCACATCTTGCTCCTCAACATTAATTATGTTTTCGAAACCAAATTTACGAAGAGCCATAGGTATAAGTTCAACTCCTGTACCGTGGATTGGTGTATAAACTATTCCAATGTTTTTATGCTTCGCAATTATTTCAGGGTTAAGAGAACGCTTGCATATTTCATCAGCATAGTCTTCATCCATTTGCTTGCTTATGGTTTCAATAAGTGCTTTATTACCTTCAAATTTCACATCATCAATTGAGGAAATTTTGCGAACTTCAGCAATCACATTTTTATCATCAGGAGAGATTAGCTGAGCGCCATCTTCACCATATACTTTATATCCGTTATATTCTTTTGGGTTGTGTGATGCCGTAATTACAATTCCTGCTTGGCAATTCAGTTCACGAACAGCAAAAGATAATTCAGGAGTAGGACGTAAAGCATCAAATTGATATACTTTTATACCATTGGCACTAAGTACATTTGCGCTAATATCAGAGAAGAAAGTGTTGTTATTCCTACAATCGTAAGCTATGGCAACACTTATATCACCACTAAATTTATTCTTCAACCAATTTGCAAGCCCTTGAGTGGTCATGCCCACAGTGTATTTGTTCATTCTGTTTGGACCTGCACCCATTATTCCGCGCAATCCACCAGTGCCAAATTCTAATTCTTTATAAAACGAATCGATAAGTTCGTCAGAACCTTCGTTTATCATTCTCTCAACCTCTTTTTTAGTCTCGCTATCATAATTTCCTGATAACCAACTTTGAGCTGTTTCTAATATGTTATTATCCATTCTATTATTAATCTTCAATTTTTTCCAAACATTTTTTAAGACTATCCTTCCAATAAGGAATTTCTATATCAAGTTCTGCTTTTATTTTAGCTTTATTCATTACGCTATACGCAGGACGAGGTGCAGGAAGTGGATAATCTTTTGTCTCAATGGGAGTTATTTTGCAATCTATACCTTTGATATTTACAATTTCTTTTGCAAAATCGTACCAACTACAAACCCCCTCATTACTATAAAGGAATGTATGTACACCTTCCATGAAATTTATATTCTTAATGCCAAGCAGAATAACTTCTGCCAAATCACGAGCATAAGTAGGCGTTCCTATTTGGTCAAAAACTACCTTTAACTCATCACGTTCTTTACCATATTTCATAATTGTTTTTATGAAATTATGTCCAAATGATGAGTATAACCATGATGTACGAACTATTATTGCTGTACTAGCAAACTCTTCAATCATTTGCTCGCCATTAAGCTTTGTTTTTCCATATACCGAATTTGGATTGGTGAAATCAGTTTCCTTATACGGAATATGATTATTACCATCAAAAACATAGTCTGTAGAAATTTGAATAAGAGCGGCTTTATGCTTGCTGCAATTTTGAGAGAGTATTTTGCATGCCATTGTATTAAGCGAATTTGCTGCTTTTTTTTCGCTCTCGCATTTGTCTACATTGGTATATGCTGCGCAATTTATTACAGCATCAAAAGAGTTACTTGCGAAATAATTCGCAACAGCTTTCTCATCAGTAATATTTAATTCCTCAACATCAGTGAACGTGAATTTATAATCAGAATATTTTCCTGATAAATCACTAATCTCACTCCCTAATTGTCCGTTACTTCCTGTTACCAGTATATTCATTGATACGTCCTCCTTTAATTAAATTATCAAAATATTCAATGGTTTTAATAAGTCCTTCTTCTAGTTGAATTTTAGGCTCCCAATCCAATTCTTTCTTAGCCAAGCTAATATCAGGTTTACGCTGCATAGGGTCGTCCTGTGGCAATGGCTGATATATTATTTTAGATTTTGTATTTGTAAGTTTAATTACATTCTCGGCAAGTTGCTTAATTGTAAATTCATTAGGATTTCCAACGTTTACAGGTCCTGTAAAACCATCTCTAGAATTCATCAACTCTGTCATACCATTCAATAAGTCATCAACATATTGGAAACTACGAGTTTGCATTCCATCACCATAAATAGTGATATCTTGTCCTTGTAGTGCTTGCATTATAAAGTTAGAAACTACGCGGCCATCAAAAGGATGCATTTTAGGGCCATAAGTATTAAAAATTCTTATAATTTTTATGTCCACATTATTCTGCCAGTGGTAGTTAAAGCAAAGAGTTTCGGCAACACGCTTACCTTCATCATAGCAAGAGCGGATTCCAATAGGGTTTACATTTCCCCAATAAGATTCCACTTGTGGGTGTACATCAGGATCGCCATAAACCTCACTTGTAGAAGCTTGTAGCATTCTTGCTCCAATACGCTTTGCCAATCCAAGCATATTTATAGCTCCCATTACTGATGTTTTCACGGTTTTAATACCGTTATGCTGATAATGAACAGGTGATGCAGGACAAGCCAAATTATAAATTTGGTCAACCTCAATAAAGAATGGCATTGTTACATCATGTCGTATTAATTCGAAATTCTTATTATCCATCAAATGATGAACATTACTTTTTTGGCCTGTGAAATAATTATCGATTACAATAACCTCATGACCTTGGTTTAATAATTTTTCGCTTAATTGTGAACCAATAAAACCGGCTCCTCCTGTTATTAATATCTTCATTATTATATTCTTATGTTTGGTTTTTTCTTAGTCGTGAATACCATTTTTCTTAAAATCTTTCTTACTATTAATGGTTTTTAATGCTTCAATAACCATTCGATCTTCCTTATTGCTTTCTTTGAAATATGATCCATTTTCGAAAAGAATTCTTGCTAAAATGGCCTTTATTTGATATTTGATATAGTGTTTAGATTTATCGATATTATCTTTTGATGGCTTTAATTCATGTTTCTCTAAAGCATAAGCTAATATATCGTTATAGCTTTTGTCGTCGAGCTCAAAGTTAGCACTAAAAGTAGCATAATTAGAATATCTTTTGTTAAGCTTTTCTAAATGTTTATCAAAATATAAACCGCTAAAATAGGTGATAATTCCATGCTTATTTAACTGTTTTATAAAGTCAATATTGTAAGTTGTGTCTAATGGAATAAATATATCGGGCATAATAGCGCCGCCACCATAGACCAATCTTTTGCCGTCGGTATAATACTTTAGTGAGTCAGCAAAATGTACACTATCAGCAGAGTATAATTCTCCACTTTCGTATCGATGTAGTATATCTTTGTCGTAATTGAGCTTATCGCCCTTTGTATATTCTTTCTGAATGCATCTGCCTGAAGGAGTGTAGTATCTTCCTGTAATAAGCCTAATTGCCGAAGCATCGGGTAGGGTGTAGTTGCGCCCAACAAGTCCTTTGCCAAATGATCGTCGCCCCATTATTATTCCACGATCCCAATCCTGAATTGCGCCAGCAAATATCTCTGCTGCTGATGCCGAATTATCATCCATCAGCACCACAAGTTTGCCACTTTCCATTACTCCTCCACTATGTGATGTATATTCTGTTCGCTTCATGTTTGCCCCTTGGGTATAAACAATGAGCTTTCCGTCTTTTATGAAATCATCAGCCAATCGAATAGATGCCATCATTAAGCCACCAGGGTTATCTCGCAAATCAATAATTATGTTTTTCATGCCTTCCATCTGCAATTGCATCATGGCAAGTTGAAATTCATAATTTGTAGTTCTACTGAAATTCTTAATTCTTACAAAACCAGTTTTGTTATCTATCTTATAGCTTACTTGCAATGTATTAAGAGCAATGCTTCCTCTTTCGAAAGTAACTGTTTCAATTTTTGAGTTAGAATGTCGTCTTACAGTTAAGCTTAGTTTACTACCTTTTTTACCTCTTAATTTTTTGCTGAAAAATTTGTTGTTCACATTTTCTCCTACAGCATCTTCACCATCAATTTTTAGGATTTTGTCTCCAGCCTTTATCCCTGCTTTATAACTTGGTCCTCCAATTATGGTGTTTAGCACAATCAGTGTATCGTCGAGTATTTGGTAATGAATGCCAACCCCTGCGAAGCTGCCATTTAATTGTTCTTTGTTTTTTTTAAGTTCTTCGGGGCTTAAGTATTTAGAATGAGGATCGAGCTCCTTAATCATTGCTTGCACAGCTTTTGTTACTAACTCTTCAGTATTTACTTTTTCAACATACTTAGTATCAATAAGTTTTAAGGCTTTATCGAATTTTTTATATGTTGCTTTATCGTTTTGGGCATATACACCTAAACTGAAAATAGAAATAAATATATAAAGTATTAATCTGTGCATGAATCTTAATTTTATTATTTGCAATCAAATTCAAAATACTGATATATAGGAAGGTGATCACTATAGCCACCATAATATCCTCTGCCATATGTTTTTGCTGGTGATTTCATTCCGTCTTTATCAGTATGAAATAACCATTCTGGTTTGAAAATTTGCATTTCGGTATTTGTAGCAATAATTCCTGTTTTGGCGTTCAATAATCCGTCAGAGATAATCATTTGATCTAGCATATTCCATTTCTTGGTTTTCCAATAATGATATGATCCAAGGTCTTTTGCGTCTTCCTTTGCTGATGTGTTGAATAATGAAGTTTCGTTCATCTTATCACTAGCTCTCAATACTTTTGTTATGCTTTTATTATCAGTTTCGTCGTTAAAGTCACCAATAATAATAATCTTAGCCATATCATCTGTTTTTAGTATAGAATCAATGGCATGGCGAAGTACATGTGCTGCTAATGCTCTTTTTGGTGCAGATTTTTCTTCACCACCACGGCGTGATGGCCAGTGATTTACAAAGATATGAACAATATCATTGGCCTCAATTACTCGGCCTTTTGCATATAATATCTCTCTGGTTTTGAAATTAGGATTATTGGGATTATCAACTCTATAGAATGTACTTTTAATTAATTCAAATGTAGAAGGTTTGTACAGCATTGCACAATCAATGCCTCTCGCATCAGGTCCTTCGTGATGAATAATGCTATAATTAGCTTTTGATAATTCTTTCTGAGAAACAAGGTCTTTTAAAACAGTTTGATTTTCAATTTCAACCAAACCAACCACATCGGGCATTTTTTCTTCGTCAATTTGCTGAATTACATATGCTAATTTTTGAAGCTTATCATTATACCTTTTGCTTGTCCAATTCTTTTTGCCTTCAGGTGTAAAAGCTTCGTCATATTTATCAGGGTCGTTAATGGTGTCAAATAAATTCTCGACATTATAATTTACAATCAAAAATGATTTGTCACATTTAATCTCCTGTGCAGTATTACAACTGTATGCAAATAGTGCTATTACTATAAGAAGTAAAGTATTTTTCATAGCTAATTATTAGTGTTCTTTAAAATTACTGATATCTCTTCGGTCACGCTTAGTAGGCCTTCCCAAACCACGTCCTCTCTGCTCAAAACCACCAGAATTGATAATTTTTAATCTGTCGTATTCCTCTTGTGGTGTTAGGTCTTCCATAAAGCCTTCCACAAGTTTAGCTCCCATCCGTTTCTCTGAGAGAGCTTTTACTCTTAATTTTATATTTAAGTGGTCTTTCCTAAGTTCAATAATATCGCCTTCGTTTATATCACGAGAGGCTTTTACTGTATTGCCCTTAATGGTAATATGACCACTTTTGCAAGCTTGTGTAGCTAAGGAGCGTGTTTTGTAAATTCGCACACTCCATAGCCATTTGTCAATTCTTACACCCATATTATTTTGCTCTGAAATACACTTCTATAGGTACACCATTAAAATTATAGTTCTTACGTAATTTGTTCTCCAAGAAACGTTTGTATGGTGGTTTGAAGTATTGTGGTAGATTACAGAAAAATGCAAATGAAGGATAAGCAACAGGTAACTGAGTTACATATTTTATCTTCAAAAACTTACCTTTATATGCTGGTGGAGGATATTTTTCAATCTCATTAAGCATTAATTCGTTAAGTTTTGATGTAGCGATTTTTGTATCTCTACGTTTATATACGTCAATTGCTACTTCTAATGTTTTAAGCAAACGTTGCTTATTTTTTACTGAAGTAAACAGAATAGGCACATCAACAAAAGGAGCAATTTTTTCCATTATAAGCTCTTTATATTTGGCAGTGCTATGAGTGTCTTTCTCAATAAGATCCCATTTATTTACAACAATTACAATACCTTTATGATTGCGCTGTGCTAATTGAAAAATAGCCATATCCTGTGATTCGAAACCATTTTCAGCATCAATCATAATAATTGCCACATCCGAGTTTTCGATAGAGCGGATAGAGCGTAGGGTAGAGTAGAATTCTATATTCTCTGTAACTTTAGTTTTCTTTCTGATACCTGCAGTGTCAACCAAAAGTAAGTCAAAACCAAAAGAATTATATCTTGTGAATAATGAATCACGAGTAGTTCCAGCAATATCTGTTACAATATTTCTTTCTTCAGAAATAAGTGCATTAATAAGCGATGATTTGCCAACATTAGGACGACCAACAACGGTAATCTTAGGTATATCATCTGGATAAATACTTTCAAATTCATCATCGAAATTCTCAACAATCTTATCAAGTAAATCACCTGTACCACTACCGCTAACGGCTGATATGCCAAAAACTTCACCAAGGCCTAAGCTGTAAAACTCATTAATAGCATAATTTCTATTATGATTATCAACCTTATTAGCAACCAAATAAACTGGCTTTTTCTGACGGCGAAGCAAATCTGCAACCTCTTGATCCAAATGGTGAACTCCTTCAGCAGTATCAACTACAAAGAGGATGCTATCAGCCTCGTCCATTGCTAAATCTACCTGCTTACGAATCTCTTCTTCAAAAATATCGTCGCTACCAATAACGTAGCCACCTGTATCAATTACTGTAAATTCTTTTCCGTTCCAAAATGATGTGCCATAGTGCCTATCGCGTGTAACTCCGCTGCTCTCTTCTACAATCGCCTGACGTGATTCAATCAATCTATTGAAAAGTGTTGATTTTCCTACGTTTGGACGCCCAACTATTGCTAATATATTCCTCATGATATTCTAATTTGATATAATCTGCAAAGGTAACTCTTTTGTATAGAGTAATTATAACTTTTTATTCTTAAAAAAGCTTATAATTTGCAAGTAAATTCCTGCTATTTTCTCAATTAATAGGAATGATTTTGTGCTTGAGAAAAAAATAAAATAAATTTTATGATAAACAAAAGTTGAGAAAATAAAGTGTATCAATACGTTATGTTCTAATGGCTGTAGGGGTTTAAATAAAAAGTAAAAAAAAGTCAATATTTTTTCAAAAAAGACTTTGTTATGTGAAAAATATTATTACTTTTGCAGCCGCTTAAGACAATAAGTCTAACGATAAGCAAATCGGGGTATGGCGCAGTCCGGCTAGCGTACCTGCTTTGGGAGCAGGGGGTCGCAGGTTCGAATCCTGCTACCCCGACAAAGAAAAGGAGTTTTGCTCCTTTTTTTGTACACACTGATTATTCAGCATCAGTTGTAAAATGAATAGGATGGTCCAATAGCTCAGCTGGATAGAGCAGCGGTTTTCTAAACCGCAGGTCACAGGTTCGAGCCCTGTTTGGATCACTGAAAACGCAAACAAAGGTAAAAAGATTTATTTCTTTTTACCTTTTTTTATTGCTACCATTGCGATTAGCGCAAACAAACAACAAAAACAGATTTGTAACGATTTACACTTAATTCCGAATTGTTGTACTATTGTTGTACCTTTGTTGTACTAGAAGCACAAAATCCATCAATTAAACTTTTAATATTAAACCTCTTCATGGGTTGATTACATATTATACCTAATGCCATAAATTGCATTTGTGGCTATAATATTTACACTTTCAGGATAACTATATGAGTAATACTTTATCGCTTTTTATAAAAAAAAAACTTCGGGCAGGATGCCCGAGTTACACTGAAGACTCAACAATACATTAGAATGCTAAATTATTATCACGCAACTCGCCAACTCACTAGTATTCTGTAATTTAACACTTTAGCCCACATCACAGCTAACCATCCTTATGCATATCGCGCAGTAAGTCATTTACTGTCTTAACGGGATTAAAGGTTTCAATAGGTACTTCCACAAATATAGTATTCCAAAAAGCCATAGCTCCATTCCATAATCCTGGAAGTTCCATTGCTTTTAGTGTTTTGCCATCTTTAGATTTTTCTGAAATAAAAGCCGATAGAGGATCAATATAATCTTTTAGGTTAAATTTATTGCCTTTATAATCTTTTATACAACAAATTAAATCCACAGGGTTGAAGTATGTAGAAGCCTTCATTATTCTTCTCTGTTGTTCGTTATTTAAATCTATCTCTGCCGATTCTACTATTTGTAGACTCATTTTGCCATCTTTATTCACCCAAAAAGGTCCGCCGCCAGGTTCCCCATCATTGGGTACAACTCCGCATATTCTCAGTGGCCTGTTTAATATGTTTTTTATATACTTTGCTTTTTCTTTTTCACTATAGTTTTCAAAATTATCATCTATTTTCAATCCCAAAGCTGTTTCAATGAAACTAATGGCATCATTTATTTCTGAACTGTCGTCAATTTTATTGATATATTCAAATATAAGGTTTTGAAACTTTATGGTTAAACTTCCTAGTGCTTTCTTATATATAATTGTAGAGTCATTTTTATCTTCAATAGCTACATTATCGATGTTTTTTATAAAAACTATATCGGCATCAATTTCATTCAAATTTTCAATTAAAGCCCCATGTCCTCCGGGTCTGAAAACTAGTTTACCTTCATTATCTCTAAATAATTCATTATTGCTATCTACAGCAATAGTGTCAGTACTAGGTTTTTGTGTGGAGAATTCTATATTGAATTTTACGCGATGTATATATTCATATACGGGGATTAACTCTTCTAGCTCTGCCTTAAATAATGATAGGTGATCAGGTGATACTGTAAAATGGATATTTGCAATAGAGTTATTATTAGCATATTCTACAGCCTCTACTAAATGCTCTTCAATAGCTTTTCTGCTCGATTCTGTATAAATATGAAATTTTAATAAAGCTTTAGGAAGTTCAGCATAGTTCATCCCTTTTGCTGTAAGTAGCATATCCAATACCTCTTTTGTGTATTCTGTAATTTCGGAATAATCATTTATGTTAACCAAATCGTTAAGCTCTTCTGAGAAGGCGAAATTATTGATATTATTGAAGAATTCAATTGCTTTATTGTGCTCTTTACTGCTTCTTAAGATTTGGTATGTTGTGGTATCAAGAGCTTCCCTAAACTCAAATAAATGCTTGAACATTCTACTAGCAGCCCCAGAAGCAGGTACGAATTTCACAATTTTAAACGATTCAGAATCTTTAATGTAAAAACCAGAATAAGAATCTACCAACTCATCATTCAATTGAAGAATCCCATTTTGAGGACTTACGGCTCCCATAAGTTTAGCAAAAGGGAATCCTCTTTTAAAACTATTTATTTGTTGTTCAATACTATTAATCGATATTCCTTTTTCTTCTATTTGTATAATATCTTGCTCTGATAACTGCTCCATAGTTGAGTATTAATTAGAGTTCAAAAATAAAGAAAAAACTAGTGGTTTATTATTTTCTTTTCGTGGATTTTTCAGTCATAAAATTATTACATTTGCAAACTTATAATTTAAGCCCAGGTGGTGAATCCCGATAGTTATCGGGAGGTAGACACGCCACATGATAATAATAATGCCCAGGTGGTGAATCCCGATAGTTATCGGGAGGTAGACACGCCACGTGATAATAATAATGCCCAG
>Ga0256842_1001991_pt1 | contig 15374 bp, 17 predicted proteins | sample 4559240metaG_FD_185973 | JGI IMG/M metagenome (GOLD analysis project Ga0256842, IMG submission 185973) | Hydrothermal vent microbial communities from Guaymas Basin, Mexico - 4559-240 | ecosystem: Environmental > Aquatic > Marine > Hydrothermal vents | place: Mexico: Guaymas Basin | collected...
TGTATCATAACCACTTATAATATTTACATTGTTATTTACAAGATTCTGAATTTTATTTTTGCTTTTGATTATCTTCATATCTTCTGCATGAATACCACGAGAATTTGTCATGCCAAAGATGCCAGCAGATGTTTCAGTGCCAGTTAGCATAATGCTTTTACCTTTAAAATCTTCTATGGTATTTATACCTGAAGATTTTTTAGATATAAGAACCATGGGGGAAGATTGAAAGATGGATGCCAATAAAAATATATTTTTACCTTTACTTTTATCTATAATAAGCGAAGTTCTACCTGTACCATATTGTACTTTACCACTTAAAACTTCTTTTACGGGATCATCTCCCATTTTAAAGCCTTTTATATCTACATGTAAACCTACGTCCTTATAGAAACCTTTCTCTTTTGCTATATAATAGCCTGCAAATTGGAACTGATCTAACCATTGTAGTTTTAAGGATACATTTTGCATTTTTTCACTAGAAAAAAGAGCTGTTATTGACAAAAAAATAAAAATAAAAATTTTAATAAAATAGTTCATAATATTATATTTCCAATACTCTATCACTACACCAAGAGGCTAAAGCTTCATCATGTGTTATTAGTAATATTCCTACTCTATCTAAAAACTTAACTAAGAGTTTCATAACTTCTAGTTGAGTTACATTATCTAACGCACTTGTAGGTTCATCTGCTAAAAGAAGTTTTGGTTTCATGAGAAGTGCTCTTAGTATAGAACATCGTTGTAACTGCCCTCCACTAAGTTTGTGTGGTTTTTGCTCAATTAGTGAAGTATCAAGTTCTAGTGATTTACATATATCTTCATATCCTTCAAGTGAGGCAACATCTTTTATTTGATTTTTTATAGTATATGTAGGGTGAAAAGAGGAATATGGGTCTTGAAAAACTTGTGCAATATCTTTACATGTAATAGTTCCCTTAAGTGGTATCAAGTTTTTTGTAATAAGCTCAAAAAGTGTGCTTTTACCACTTCCACTAGCCCCAAGCACTGTTACAACTTCGCCTATATTTACATGTAGAGATAAATTTTCATATAGTAATGAAAAGTTTTTATATCCAAATGTAATGTTCTCTACACATAAAACTCTACTCTCTTGCATTACCCTTCCCATATATTTTATATTTGTATGTCGTTAAGTCATTGATACCCATTGGTCCTCTTGCATGAAGTTTGTTTGTACTTATACCAACTTCTGCACCAAATCCAAACTCTGCACCATCTGTATATCTTGTGCTAGCATTTATGTAAACACAAGCTGAGTCAACAGCATTTAAAAATTTTTCACCAGTTGTGTAGTTTTCAGTTATGATAGCTTCTGAGTGACCTGAGCCAAATTGGTTTATATGAGTTATAGCTTCATCTACATTTTGTACTATTTTAATTGATAAAATATTTTCTAGATATTCTGTACTAAAATCTTCTTCTGAAGCAAGTTTTACTTCTATGGACTTTATGGTTAGTTCACATCCTCTTAGTTCTGTTTCAAACTTGTCAAATTCTACTTTTAGAAGTTTTAAAACTCTATCTGCTACATCTACATGCACTAATAGTGTTTCCATAGCATTGCAAACGCCTGTTCTTTGGCATTTAGCATTTATAGCTATTTTGACGGCATTTTGTATATTTGCATCTTTATCTATATAAGTATGACATAAGCCTTTGTCATGTTTTACTACAGGGACAGTTGCATTTTCACTAATATAACGTATAAGAGCTTCACCACCACGAGGAATAATCAAATCTACATATTTATCCATCTTTATGAGTTTTGCAACACCTTCTCTAGTATTATCAGGGATAAGTGATATTATATCTTTAGGTAAATTATTTTCTAAAAGAACACGTTGTAGAGTTTGTGCAATTATATGGTTTGAATTGTGTGCTTCTTTACCACCTTTTAAAACACAAACATTACCACTTTTAAAACATAGTGCTGCAGTATCACTTGTAACATTTGGACGACTTTCGTAAATGATAGCAATTACACCAATAGGTACTGATACTTTTTCAATACGAATTCCACTAGGAACTACCCAACCATCAAGTATTCGGCCTACAGGTTCTTTTAGCGTAGCTATTTCATCTATTGCTTTTGCCATAGCTTCTAATCTTGTCTCATCTAAGTATAGTCTATCTAAAAGAGCAGAGTTTAAACCACTATTTTTACCTGCTAAAACATCTTTTCTATTCTCTTGTATTATTTTTGTTGCATTATCTCTTAAGGAATTTGCCATTAGATATAAAATTCTGTTTTTTTCACTAGGCTCTAATGCAGCAATTATATGTGAAGAGTGTTTGATGTTTTTTAAAAAAATATCCATTTTAATACCTTGTTGAATAATATAAAATTAATTTTACAATTTTTTGCTATAATAGTACATTAAATTAATTTGTATTTAGGGATTTAACATGCAACAGATATATGATATGGTAATTATAGGTGGTGGCCCTGGGGGAATAGGTGCTGCTGTTGAAGCTAAGATATTGGGACTTGATAGAATCTTGATGATAGAGAAGGGCGATAACCACTCTCAAACTATAAGAAAATTTTATAAAGACAATAAAAGAGTAGATAAAGACTATAAAGGCCAAGTTATAGAACTTGCAGGTCATGTTGATTTTAAAGATGGTACTAAAGAGAGTACACTTAACTACTTTGATGAGCTTTTAGATAGTGGTGAAATAGACACTGCTTTTAATTCTGAAGTTGAAAAGATAAAAAAAGATGGTGATTTGTTTCAAGTGATTACTTCAACTGCAGGTTATGTTGCAAAGAATGTAATTATTGCGATAGGAACTATGGGTAAACCAAACAAACCAAGTTATAAAATACCTCCTTCAATAAGAAGTAGAGTAAATTTTAATCTTGATAAGTGTTCTAGTGGAGAAAAGCTTCTTCTTGTAGGTGGTGGTAACTCAGCTGTAGAGTATGCAATAGAACTTTCAAAAACAAATACTGTTACATTAAATTATAGAAGAGATAAATTTACAAGACTTAATGAAATTAATGAAAAAATGATTTATGAATACAATGGACAAGAGAAATTAAGACTCAGAATGGGAACAGATGTTGAATCATTGGAGAATGAAAATGGTCTTGTAAAAGTAAACTTTACTGATGGTTATTTTACTATATATGATAGAGTTATTTATGCAATTGGTGGAACTACACCAGTTGATTTCTTAAAACTTTGTGGTGTAACTTTTGATGAAAATAACAAAGCAGAGTTTGATGAAAACTTTGAAACTAAAACAAAAGGGCTTTATTTAGCTGGAGATATAGCAGTTCAAAGTGGTGGCTCTATTGCGATAGCATTAAATCATGCACATCATATTATAACTCATATTTTAAATCAAAAGTAACTATATGCAACAAAACTCTTTTTCTGTTTTTTTAAATATCGTATTAGGTTTATTGCTTTTAGGGAGTGTTGTTTTTTCATACTTTTTTGGAAATTTTGGTGGTATAAGTTTACAAGAGTTAAATAGAGACTATTTGATAAAACAAGAGTTAAGTTTTTCAGATTTACCTAAAGAGATACAAAAAAAGTATATAAATAGGGATAACTTTAAACTAAATCAAGAAGAAACAAAAGTAGATATGGTTTTTGATAATGAAGGTAATCCTATTGTTGATGGAGAAGAAAATCTAAGAAATATTATTAAAAATCTACAAGATAGAATCTCTTATTTAGAAAATGAAAATATGGTTTTAGCAACAGATAAAAGTGAATTGTTAAAAATTGTAGAGTATGAAAAATCTAAAAATAGTACAGAACAAAAGAGTTTACTATCTAATAATTTAGAAAAAATAAATGAAGCAGAAAAGCAACACTATCAAAACATAAGTGAACTTACACGTAAGATAAATGATTTGCATAAAGAAAATATTGATTTATCTCAGAAACTAAATCAAAAAGAAGAAAGCTATAAAAATAGTATTGAAGCTATGAAGAAGCAGATAGATGAAGAGAAAAAAGCTCTGAGTGATAGAGAAAAAGAGATGGATAGTATGTATCAAGAGAAAGTAGCCTCTATTAATGGATTAAGTAAATCTAAACAGCAGCAGATAAATGAACTACAAAATAAACTAAAATCACAATATAGTTCATCAGTAGTTAAACTTGGTAAAAAAGATCAAAGAATATCTTTATTACAAAATAAAATAAATGATTTGATGATAGAGAAAAATAGTATACTTACAAAAAATTCTCAAGAAATTATGAAATTAGAGAGAGAACATAGTAAAAAACTTCAAGAGTTTAATAAAATAGTTAAGAATAGCACACATGAGAGTGATTTAATTAAAGAAGAGTATAAAAAAACTTCTGAAAGAGTAAAAAAGAAGTATACTAATTTACTTAAAACTAAAACAGATGAGATAGATAAACTAAAACAAAAATTAGAAAAAGAAAGACAAAATAGTATAATGATATTATCTAACAGTGAGCAAGCTATAATGGAAAAAGAGAAGATGTTAGATAAAAGAGTAACAACTATTAAAGAACAAAATAGAGTAAAAGTTGAAGAGTTAAAAAGGAAAATTGCTGATTTAGAGAATGAATTAAAAAGTGTAGAAAATAGTAAAAAAATAGTTTCATTAGAGTTAAAAAATAAAGAAAAGAAAATTTTATTGGATAATGATAAAATTTTACAATTGCAAGACAAGATAAAAATGTTTGAATATAAAAAGAGAAACATTGATACTGAAGTAAATACATTGGTTTTAAAAAATGAGAAAAAACATAATAAAAACTATAAAATTTTGAATGAAAAAATTGCTTTACTTGAATTAGAAGCAAAATCAATAATAGATAATAACAAGAAAGTTTTGTCTACTTTAAGTAATGAAAAAATAGAGTTAATAGATAAACTAAATAGTGCAAGAGAAGAGAATACAAAAAAAGAAAATGAGATAGATAAGCTTAAAAAGAATATAGAATTGATTGAAAAGAAAAAAGATGAGCTTGAGTTAAGTGAACAAGATAAATTGTCTAGTATACGAAAATCTTTTGATAATTTAAAAGCTACAGTTAGTTTAAAAGAAAAAGAGTATGTAAATGCTATATACCAACTAAAATCACTATTAAAAGAAAAAGAAGACAAACTTAAACTTAGAGAAAAAGATAAGTTAAAATTAGGAAAATATATACGTGAAATAACAGCTTTGAAAAAGACTATAAAGAAGCTTGATAGTAATAAAAGAAGTAGTAAATTAAAACAGCTTGGAAAAGTTGAATGTAGTGATATGGTAAGTGGAAACTTTAAAATAAGCCCTACATGTAAAGCTAAAGTAGATAAGTTTTTAAGCAAATATAATGATACATATTATTTTGAAGTTATACCAATAGTAGGTACAGGAGGCTTTGCATCTTTAAATAAAGTACAAAGAGATAAAAGACTTGGCATTCCTGATAGTGAGATAAAAAGGTTAACAAGGCTCTCAAATATAGGCTTAGGAAGAGATAGAGCAAAAGAGGGTGGTTGGTTGATACGTGAAAAATTTGGTGATAATGTTAATATAAGCTATACAGTTTATAGTATAAAATCAAAAGATAAGAGAGGTTTTGTTATACGTGTCTATAGATAAAACACTCTATCTTTTCCAGTATAAAGATGGCTATAGATACAATAGTGATTCTTTGATTTTATATGATTTTATATCAAAACTAAATCCTAAAGGAACTGTTTTAGATGTGGGTAGTGGTAGTGGTATAGTTGGACTTCTTATAAAAAGAGATTTTCCAAATATAGAGTTATTTCAAATAGATATTCAATCTTTACATGTAAAACTTACAAAAAAGAGTGCAGAGTATAATAAACTTAAATCTATTGTGCTACATACAGATATAAGAGAAGCAAAATTTGATAGAAAATTTGACTTTATTGTAACAAATCCACCATTTTATAGTAAAGGTAGCCAAAAGAGTGAAAATGAAACTTTAAAAATCAGTAGATATGCTGATATATTACCTTTTGATGAACTATGTAAAGTAGTATCTAAAAATCTAAATCCAAGAGGCTCATTTGTTTTTTGTTATGATGCAAAACAGATTGATACACTTTTAAGTACACTTTTAACATATAAGTTCAAAGTAAATGAGATAAGATTTGTCCATACTAAAGAGAACAGAGATGCGTCGTTGATTTTAATACATGCTAGAAAAAGTTCAAAATCTTTATGTAAAATAGAATATCCACTCTATATGGACTCTAAAGAGATGGAAAATATATATAAATCAACAAAAACGAAAAGTCTTTTATGGGTGGATTAATGAAAAAAGAAGGGTTTGACTTTGCATTTGACCCAAAGGCTTGTTCGGAGTGTGGTGGTGGATGTTGCATAGGAGAGAGTGGATATATATGGGTAACACCAGCAGAGATAAAAGCTTTAGCAAATAGATTAAATTTGGATACTAGAGAGTTTATAACTAACTATTTATCTAAAATAGGGTATCGTTATAGTCTCAAAGAGTTAGAATTTAATAGTGGATTTAGGTGTATATTTTTTGATATAGATAAAAAGCAGTGTAATGTTTATGAAGATAGACCATCACAGTGTAGAACTTTTCCTTTTTGGAATCATTTTAAAAACAATATAAGAGAGGTAGAAAAAGAGTGTCCAGGTATATACAGACTTTAGCAATAGTTATAGTTTTTTTCTTAGCAGGATGTTCTGTTAAGCAACCAATAGAAAATCAAACAGGTAAAAAAGCATTTGAAAATGAGGATTATCTTATCTTAGCAGCACTGGATTTACAGCAAAGAGGTAAATATAAAAGTGTAATAGAAATTTATAAAATACTTTATGAAAAAAGTAATAAATTAGAGTATTTGATTGAAGCAACAAAAAATTCTTTTTTAGCAAAAGATATAAAAAATACAGAGAAATTTTTAAAAGAAGCCTTAGAAAAAGAGCCAAAAAATAGTGAACTTAGACGTATAGAAATAGGTTTTTTAATTAATCAAAATAGAATTAATGAAGCAGAAAATAAAATTTTAGAACTTTTAAAAGATGATAAAAGTGTTAAAAATCTTAAAATTGCTGGTGGTATTTATCTACAAAAAAAATCTTATGAGTTAGCGTTAAAATATTTTGAAAGTGCATATAGGGTAGAGAATGATGAAAACTCCTTACTTCATATAATAGATATTGAGTATAACTATCTTAACAAAAAAGATGATGCTATTGCACTTTTAGAGACTCATATTCGTTTGAATAGTTGTGAGTTAAATACTTGCTATAAACTTGTCGAAATATACGGTAAAGAAAAAAATATAGATGGTGTTATATCAACTTATAAAAAACTTTATAAAAGATTTAAAAAAGAAGAGTATGCTAGAAAAGTTATAGAGTTACTAATGTATCTTAAAGATAAAGAAGGTGCTATAAAGTTTTTAAATCAAAGTGGATACAATCAAGATATGTTACTTGATATATATGTATCTTTAAAAGAGTTCAAAAATGCTTTACATGTAGCAAATCGTTTATATGAAAAAACTTCAAATCTTCTCTATCTTGGGAGAGCAGCAATATATGAATATGAAGCAAATAAAGACAAACTAGATAAAAAGATTTTAAAATCTGTTTCTAAAAAGTTTGAAAAGGTTGTGACAAAACTTCATGATCCACTCTATTATAACTATTATGGGTATCTTTTGATTGACCATGATATAGATGTAAAAAAAGGTATAGGGCTTGTTCAAGAAGCGTTACTAAAAGAGCCAAAATCACCTTTTTATTTAGACTCTTTAGCTTGGGGATACTATAAACTTGGGCGTTGTAAAGAAGCAAAAGTTATAATGGATAAGTTGATAGAAGTAAGTAAAGAAGAGGAGCTGATGATGCACTCAACAAAAATAAATGAATGTGTGGATAAAAAATGATTTTAGATGAGATAATAGAAAAAACAAGAGATGATTTACAAAAGAGGAAAAAAGAGTTTACTATGGATTGGTTGGGTAGAAGTCTAGCATTTAACCCTTTTGCTCCAAGAGATATAAAACCATATTTAACTGCAACAAAAGAGAATCCCTATAGAATAATAGCTGAAGTTAAAAAAGCCAGTCCTAGTAAAGGAGTTATAAGAGAAGATTTTGATCCTTTGAAAATTGCTCAAGAGTATGAAAAAGGAGGGGCAAGTGCTATAAGTGTTTTGACTGAGCCTCACTATTTTCAAGGTAATATAGAGTATCTTACAGGTATTAGAAGATATGTTTCAACTCCACTTTTAAGAAAAGATTTTATAATTGATGAGTATCAGATACTTGAAGCTGTTGTGTATGGTGCCGATTTTATTTTGCTTATTGCAAAAGCATTAAGTAGAAAAGAGTTAAAAGCACTACTTGAGTATACTTGGAGACTTGGTATGGAAGCTTTAGTAGAGATACATGATAAAGAAGATTTGACAAAAGCTATTTTTGCAGGAGCTAATATAATAGGAGTAAATCATAGAAATCTTGATACATTTGAGATGGATATGAATTTAACTGAAAAACTTATGCCTCTTATCCCAAATGGAAAGATAATAGTAGCAGAGAGTGGACTTAATGATAAAGAGACAATTGAGCATTTGAGTAAAGTAGGTGCTGATGCCTTTTTGATTGGCGAACATTTTATGAGAAAAGATAATATTAGTGAATCTTTAAAAGAGTTAGTAAAGGTATAAGATGGATTACATGTACGCCCCTTGGAGAGATGAATATATTAATTCTAAAGAGGAGAAAGGGTGCCCTTTTTGTAATATCGTTACAGATGATAGTAAAGATGAATCTAGACATGTTCTATATCGTACAAAAAACTGTTTTTTAGTTATGAATAAATACCCTTATACTCCAGGTCATTTTATGGTTATACCTAATCTACATGTAGATGCTATTGAGACATTATCAAGTGAAACTTGGTTAGAGATGAGTGAACTTGTACAGAAGTCAGTAAAACTCTTAAAAGAAGAGTTTGGTGCTCATGGAGTAAATATAGGTATGAATCTTGGAGAGTGTGGTGGAGCTGGGATTGCAGAGCATGTTCACTATCATATAGTTCCTCGTTGGCAAAGAGATACAAATTTTATAACCGCAATTGCTGATACCAGAGTTTATTCCACAGATTTTGAAAAAATATATAAAAAATTGAAAAATATCATAAATGATAAGTTTTAAACTATGCTAGAAGAGATAAGTATAGATGACTTTTATAAGCATATAGATGAGTATGATTTAATTATAGATGCCAGAAGCCCTAAAGAGTATAATATTTCACATTTACCAATAGCTAAAAACCTTTATGCTTTAAGTGATGAAGAGCATCATGAAATAGGAGAGATGTATGTACAACACTCTAAACAAGATGCAAAGGTACTTGGTGCTAGTTATATATGTAAAAATGTTTCAAATCATCTAAAAACTATAAATGAGACTTTAAATCTTGGTTCTAAGATAGGAATCTATTGCGCAAGAGGAGGACTTCGTTCAACTTCAATAGCTACTATACTCTCTACAACTGGGTATAGAATATATAAAATAAGCAAAGGATATAAAGATTATCGTCAATATGTTTTAAATTATATAGAAAATTTTAAACATAAAAATTTTATAGTTCTTGGAGGTAATACAGGGTGTGGGAAAAGTGAACTTTTACAAAAACTATCGCCATCAATAGACTTAGAAGGTTTGGCAAATCATTTTGGTTCAACTTTTGGACTTATGAACGGCTCACAGCCATCACAAAAAGCTTTTGAAAATAACCTGGCTCATCAACTTCAACAAATAGATGAAAAGAGTTGGATTTTTGTAGAAGGTGAGAGCAAAAAGATAGGTTCTATTGCACAACCAAGTCTACTTTATAAAAGATTACAAAGTAGTATTAGAGTAGAAATTACTGCACCACTAGAGCAAAGAGTTGAGCGTATACTAAAAGATTATATAAATATAGATGATGAGTATTTTTTTACATCTATGAAAACAATAACCCCATATATAAGAAAAAGTGCAAAAGATGAAGCTATAAGAAGTTATGAAAATGGAGATTTATCAAAAGTGGCAGAAATTCTTCTGGTTGATTACTATGATACAGTTTATAGAAAACCAAAAGAGATATACTGTACTATAGACAATACTAATGAGAGTGATGCTCTTTGTGAGTTGAATGATTTGCAATCAAGATTAAGCCATTAGAAGTTATTTTATAAACTTTATCAACAATGGAGTCTACAAATTCTCTATGATGAGAAACAATGATGATACTTTTGTCTATATTTTTTAAAATTTCTACAAGTTTAAGTTGAACGTTTTGGTCCAAGCCATTTGTAGGTTCATCTAAAAGCATTAGTTTAGGCTCCATTACTAAAACACCAGCAAGAGCAACAAGCTTTTTTTCTCCGCCAGATAGATTATATACTACTTTTTCTTTTAGGTGCTCTATGCCTAAATCTTTCAGCATCATAGTTGCTTTTAAAAGTGCTTCTTTTTGATTCATACCTCCACTTAGTAGAGAAAATGCTACATCATCTAAAACTATAGGTGCTAAAAACTGATTATCGGAATTTTGAAAAAGATATCCTATCAGATCTCTCATAGGTTTAAAATCTTTTTCACTTTCAATGATATTATGAAATAGCTCCAATGAGCCACTACTTTTGTTTTTTAATCCTGATATTATATCAAGTAGTGTTGTTTTGCCACAGCCATTTGGTCCAATGATAGCAATTTTTTCTTTGTGCGTTATATTTAGATTTATATTTTGACATAGGATATGACCACCATTCTCATAAGAGAGGTTTTTAAGTGTAACTGAACAGCTCATAAGCTTACCTTTCCAAATTGAATACTTAGAGATAATAAGACAGAAAAAAGGATTAAAAAATCTTCTTTAGAAGATTTCTCCTTTTTATTTTGATAAATTTTACCTTGAAAGTTTCTTAGTATCATACTGTTTTTTAGTTTTTCTGCTCTATCAAAACACTTTACAATAAGCATTCCAATAACATTTGCATATACTTTGTAGCTAAATAGATTGGTTTTACTTTTGAAGTTTCTTATTTTCATTACATTTTTGGTTATATTAAACTCTTGTTTTATGATTATTATGAACTTGCCAACAAAAAAGAATAGAGATACAAGTTTATCTGGAAGTTTTAGAGTTTGCATACCACTAGCAATATCAAAAAGAGATTTCTTATGAAAAATAAGTAGAGCAAAAAGTATAATTGTATTTGCCCTTAAAGCAATAAGAAGGGCATAGTTATACTCTTTATGTATTATAGCACTTAGTACCATAATAATTATAAATATATTTAAAAAAAGCATCTTTTTAAGTATGCTTTTAAGAGCGTTTTTTTGGATAAATATTAGTAGTATAGTTGGTAAAAAGAGACTTAAATAAACTTCATTAAAAAAAGAGAGTCCAAAACTATATAAAATTGTACTGATTAGTCCAAAAGAAGATGAAATCATTTTTTAATAAATCTTAAAACAAAAAATATTAGAGCAATAATACCTAAAGCAAGAAGAATTTTTACATAGGACTCATTTTTATCTTCGCTTATCATTTCGTTCTCACTTTCATAAAAAACTCTATTTTTATGTCCCATAGATGCAACTACATCAATATATATTTTTTTTGCTATAAAAGGGAAATATATTTCACCTTTTTTATCTGTCTTCCCTTTGAATAGGATTTTTTTATCAACATCAAGTATTTCAACTTGACAATCTTGGCAAAATGAACTTTTAGTAAAATAACTTTTTATATGTAAGGTTTTACCGTCATCATCTCCAAGTATATAAAGTTTATGGGCATAAAGAAAATTTAGCATTAAAATTACTAAAAATAAAACTCTCATTTGATACTCTTTAATACTTGTGGGTATACTTTTTCTAAAAATGTAATAGCAAACATAGTAATAAATCCTTCTATTAACATAACGGGCATATTTGAGATAAAAGCTACTTTTGCTGCTGGTATTAATACTTCTCCATTTAATGCTAGTGTTAGCGAAAGCATCAATGCAGATAAAGTTACAGGTAAAAAGCCTATAGAAAAATATTTGATTTTTTTAAGCAAAGAATTCTCTACATGTATATGAAAAATTGCATAAGCTAAAAGTGCAGGAATTGCCATATTGAAAGTATTTACTCCCAATGTGCTTACTCCACCATATCCAAATAGTAAACCTTGCAAAAGTAGAGCTATACCAATAGAAATAAAAGCTCTAATACCCAATATTGCTCCAATAATGCCGTTGAGTACTAAGTGAATAGATGTTGGTCCTATAGGTATATGTATGAAAGAGCCTAAAAAGAAGAGAGCAGAAAATACAGCTACCAAAGGAATCTCTTCATTTTTAAGTTTTTTAAGTGCATAAGCAGTTATGCTTATAGAGATTACTGCTCCACCAATAAGTATTTCAGGGTTTAATATACCTTCACTTATATGCATCTTAGTATGTCTTTACCCATATTACTGCACCAAGTTCGATAGGATAATCTTTACCATCTTTTTTGATTGTTTTATCATCTTCCATTAAAGCTGCAAATCCCCACCATCCTTTAAAAGGCATAGCATAATGAAAAATACCATTCTTATCAGCTTTAATAACTTGTGTAATATGATTGTCTGTTGGAGCTAATTTACCAGTATTGTTATAAAATTCTATTTCAATTTTGGCATAAGGAACAGGTTGGCCTTTATAGTAAACTATCCCACTAAAAAGATTACCAGTGTATAAACTATAGGGGCGAGTTAGAGGAACTATCTCAGCTTTTAGACCGATTTTACTATCCCATCCTTCGCTAGCATTATAAACATCTATAACTGTTTTTGTGATGTGCCTTATAAATTTACCTTCACTAGGTTCAAAATATGGAACAGGGTCCACAAAAAAGATATAATCACCCATCTCTTTAAATTTTGTTTCATAATTCCAAGTTTGTACCCCTTTTATCTTTTTACTTTTTAACTTATCTGTTAAATTTACTTTTTTGTCATCCAAAAAATAGCCAAAATAATTTGGTTTTTTCATTTGCATATAAGTTTGTTCAAAAGGGTGCATAAATTTTAGTTCTATTTTCTGTTTTTTTGAGTTTGTTACTACATCATTTTGTGGAAGTATTACTTGAAAATGTGCATTTAAGACTGAAGTAAGAAAGACAAGTGAAATCAGTATTATTTTCATAGGTTTACCCTTATTTCGTAATATTAATTTAGATTTCGTATTATGTCACTTTTGAACTTAAGGCTAAATTAACTGCTTCTTTAACTGCATTGATATAACTGATAGTAGATGGATTTTGATTTTTATAAGCAATATCAAAAGCAGTTCCATGGTCCACTGAAGTTCTTATAATTCCTGCATTTAGGCTAACATTGATACTTTCATCAAAATATAATGCTTTTAAAGGGATGAGTCCTTGGTCATGGTACATACATACAAAATATTTAAATTTTTCTCTACTTTTATTTGTAAATGCAATATCAGGCACCAATGGCCCTTGAAAAATATTTTTACCTAACTTTTTATTTACTTTTTTTATAGCTTTTTTTATTTTAAACTCTTCATTTCCTATGACACCACCATCTCCTGCATGTGGGTTAAGTCCAAGAACAGCTATTTTTTCTACATGTAAAGAGTTTTCTATAGTTAGCAAAAATTTTATTAATTTTTTGGTTTTGATAGTTTGACTAACATCTTTTAAGGGAATATGGTGAGTATAAAGTATAGTAAACATCTTTTCACACCCAAGCATCATAATTGCTTTGTTGCTTAAAGCATCAGTGTGTCCTATAAAAGGGATTTTAGCTTTTTCCCAAGACTCTTTGTTTATGGGAAGTGTGACTATACCAATAACTTTTTTTTTCTTTGCTAATTTAACAGCAGTTTGAAAACTCTCATAAGAGAGCTTTCCTGCTTCTTTTGTACTTTTTCCTGCTTCTATTTCAAATATATCTCCACACTCTTTACATTTAAAATCTTTTGGAATATTAAGACCAAGCAAGGCAGCTCCCCAATGAAGCATAGTTTCATTTATGCAGTATATAGGTTTACAAAACTCTTTTATAGTTTTGTGAGAACGAAGGGCGATTTCTAATCCTATGCCGTTGATGTCACCAATGCTAATTGCTAGTTTTTGCATAACTCTATCATCTCTTTTACTGCATTTTCAAAACCTGTAAAGACACTTCTTGCTATAATACTTTGCCCGATATTAAGCTCAATAACTTCTGAAATATTTGCTATAGTTTGTACATTTTGATAGTTCAATCCATGACCAGCTGCCACTTTTATACCTAAACTACTCGCAAGTTTTGATGCATCTTCTAGTTCTTTTATAGATTTTTGAAGCTTTACATGTAACTCGTCTCTTGGGAGATCAAGCTCTTTAATAGAGTGATTTGTATTTTTTAGATTTGAAAAGAGCATAGCATATATGTTTGAGTAACTACCAGTATGCAGCTCTATCCATTGTGCATTTAAACTTTTAGCCATTTTTATTTGAAACATGTTTGGGTCTATAAAAACTGAAAGTTCAATATTTGCTTTTTGAAGTCTTTTGCTTATATCTTCAATAGCTTGAAAGTTTGTTATCAAATCAAGTCCACCTTCTGTTGTAACTTCTTCTCTTTTTTCAGGAACAAGTGTAATACGGTGAGGATTCATATCTATAACAGTATCTATTATTTCAGGATCAATTGCACACTCTAGATTTATTGGAAGTTGTGAATTTTCTATGATACGAAAAGCATCCATATCATTAATATGTCGTCTATCTTCTCTTAAATGTATTGTTATTTGGTCTGCTCCAGCTCTTTTTACTAAACTTATTGCGTCAAGTGGATCGGGATCATTTATTTTTCTTGCTTCTCTTAAAACAGCTATATGATCTATATTTACACCTAGTAACATTATGGTCCTTTGTTTTTTTCTTATTTTAGCAAAAAAACAGTTAGTTATATGTAAAATGGTGCTTAGTTAATGTCAAATAATTAACTGGTGAAGTTTAAATTTTAATAAGAGTAAAATTTACTTTTATTTAAGGAGATACATATGGATGGTATTGTTTTTTTAAATGGAGAGTACTTAGAAGCAGATGAAGCAAAAGTATCTGTTTTTGACAGAGGATATATGTTTGGTGATGGAGTTTATGAAGTAGTTCCAGTTGTTAATTATACTGTTTTAGATAGAGAGCCTTTTTTAGAGAGATTTGATAGGAGCTTAGGAGAATTAGACATTAAATGGCCTATGAGTAAAGATGATTTTTTAGAAATGATAGATGGATTAGTTAAGAAAAATGACATAAAAGAGGGTGGTGTATATATGCAAGTAACTCGTGGAGTTGCTCCTCGTGATTTTTCTTAT